>BNJU01001514.1_pt1 | contig 70429 bp, 78 predicted proteins | sample 8539281 | NCBI WGS metagenome assembly BNJU01 (sample SAMD00202456, study PRJDB9452) | human saliva metagenome | isolation source: human saliva | place: Japan | reverse complement strand
ACAAGTTAAAAATTGATAAAAAGAAGCAGATCCTGGATGGCTGCCCCATCAAATTTTCCGTAAGTGTCCGTACACTTACTGTGCTTGCTACAAAAAGAATAAATTAGATAGCAACGTTAAGCAAGTTTTGAATTTCATTATTAAATTATACCATAAGGACGCCATAATTTCCATATGTAACTTGACAAATATTGAATTATAATTTATTATTAAATACAAATTCAGTATTGAAATAGAAAGAGTGTGCTAGGCACAAGTATTAAAAGAAGAAGAAATAGAATACTCGAAGCAGCGGGAAAAAGTATTTTATAAAAAGAGATTATAGAGGTGCCAAATTAACAGAAATTGCAAAAGAAGCAGATATTCCTGTGGCACTAATTTATACCTATTTCAAGAATAAAGAAGTTTTGTTTGATGAAGTAGTAAGTTCTGTTTATATAAACTTCGAGTCAGCTTTTTAATGAGGAAGAATCTTTGGAAAAAGGTTCTGCTTCTGAAAGATTTGATGAGGTTGGAGAAAAATTATATTCATGAACTTTTAAAAAGAGCGTAGAAGTTAATTATTTTGATGGATAAAAAGCTCAGACGAAGCATTCAGAAGCCAAACACAAACTCATATCGCAAATGCAGATTCATATTGAAGTAAGTTTAAAAAGACAATCGAAACAGGAATATGATCCGATGCTTGCCCATATTTTAGCCAGTAATTTTACAGAGGGCCTTCTTGAAATAGCAAGGCACTATCAAAGTGAAAAGTGGGCAAAAGATATGCTAAAACTCATTGCAAGGTGTTATTACAAGGAGTGGAATCCTGTAATCAGTCACAAAAATAGACTTTGCGTAATCAGCAAAGTCTTACTCAAACCTTAATATTGAATTAAAATTCAGTATTATTCAATTTTGAAAGGAGAGTTGTTCATGCCGGAAAAAGAATTAAGGAAAAAAAGTGATTGGGAAAAATGGTTTAGCGGGTTCACTTCTTGCTTTAAAAATAGTATTTGATTTGATACCACAAATCTTACTTGTATATTTGATTAGTTCTTTAATTACAAACAATATTAGCGAAGATAATTTTGAAATATATATTCTTAGGAATCTTTTATATCATTTGCATTAAAAGGTGTGTTTTATTATTTTGCAACAAAGGTTGCTCATGAGAAGGCATACGAAAAATTGACAGAACTTAGGATAGATATTATCTGGCATCTAAAAAAACTAAGTTTAGGATTTTTCAAAGAACATAATACTGGGAGCTTACGAACATTGTTCAGCATGATGTAGAGCAAGTGAAGTATACCTTGCTCATGGTCTTCCTGAAATAATGTCAGTTACACTTCTGCCTACCACTATTTTTGTAGCTATGATTTTTGTGGACCCACGTCTTGCACTTGGTATGATTGCCGGAGTTCCACTCATGTATTTGGTAAAAGTTCTTTTCACAGAAAACAATGGATAAAAACTTTGCTATTTACTTTAACCATGAAAACAAGATGAGAGAAGAGCTAATGGAATATGTAAAAAATATTTCTGTTATTAAGGCTTTTGCTAAAGAAGAGGAGATTAGTGAAAGAACATTAAAAACGGCAAGAGAATATATTTACTGGGTTAAAAAGAGCATGGGGATGGTTACAATCTCAATGGAACCTCATTGACATATTTATGGAAATTGGAGTGGTAATTAGTCATGATTTTGGAAGTATCTTTCTTTTATCAGGGAATATTACAATGCCTAATTTTATCCTTGCAATTATTTTATCATCTACGTTTACTGCATCTATAAGTAAGACAGCCACATTGACAACATTTTTTTCTATTGTGTTTAGGGAGGCATTAAAGGCGATCGGAAAAGTTTTAACAGTTCCACTTCCAAATAAAAAGACAGAACAAGGTTTAGAATTTGGAAATATAGAATTTAAAGATGTGAATTTTGCATACGGAAAAGATGGATTTGAGCTAAAAAATATCAATTTGACTTTTAAGAAAAAAATAGCTTGAATGCATTTGTAGGGGCAAGCGGTTGGGGAAAAGTACGGTATCTCATTTGCTTATGGGATTTTGGGATGCAGATGAAGGACAAATACTGATAAATGGAAAAGATATAAAAGAATATAGTCAAGAAAACATCTCAATGCTGATTGGCAGTGTCGGGCAAGATGTTATCCTTTTTGATTTAAGCATTTTTGAAAATATAGCAATCGGAAAACTAAATGCAACGAAGGAAGAAGTTATAGAAGCGGCTAAAAAAGCAAGATGCCATGATTTTATTTCTGCTTTACCAAACGGATATGAAACACGAGTAGGAGAAATGGGTGTTAAGTTATCCGGTGGAGAAAAACAAAGAATCTCCATAGCAAGAATGATACTTAAAATGCACCGATTTTGATATTAGATGAAGCAATGGCAGCAGTTGATAGTGAAAATGAAAGGCTAATCGGCGAAGCAATTGAAGATTTAAGTAAGGATAAAACCATCATTACAATTGCTCATCATCTAAATACAATTAGAGATTCAGACCAAATTATTGTTATGGATAAGGGTGTTGTTCTTGATACAGGAAGCCATGAAGAGCTGATGAAAAGATGTGAGTTCTATAAGGATATGGTTGAAGCACAGAACAAAGTAGATAGATGGGATTTGAAAGATGATAGTCTTTCACGAGCAAGGAACGGAGTGGACTGCGAGTGTACGGAGGTGGTAACAGAAAATGTTTAGAGAAATGTTAAAACTACTTACAAAAACCGGCAAGAGAGATTTGATTATATCAAGTGTATTCTTTGCCCTTTATGGACTAAGCTCCATAGCTATGATTGTTATCGTATTTTCTATACTGTTTCAGATATTTGAGGGGACGAGTTTAGATATGCTTTATAAATATTTTATTGCGATTGGATTACTTGTAGTCTTCAAAGGTATTTGTAATATGGTTGCGGATATGAAAAAGCATAGTGCAGGTTTTGATATTGTTCAGCAAATAAGAGAACGCATGATTATCAAATTAAAGAAATTCAGTTTAGGTTTTTATACAAATGAAAGATTGGGAGAAATCAATACAATTTTACACAAAGATGTTGATAATATGTCCCTTGTTGTAGGACATATGTGGTCAAGAATGTTTGGTGATTTTTTGATAGGTGCAGTCGTATTTGTTGGTCTTGCAAATATTGATATAAAGTTGGCACTGATAATGGCAGTATCTGTTCCGATTGCACTTGCCTTTCTATATATGACAATTAAGCAATCTGAAAAAATAGAAAATCAGAACAACTTAAGCCTTCTTGATATGGTTAGCCTATTTGTTGAATATGTGAGAGGAATACCTGTACTAAAGAGCTTTTCAAACAATAAGAGCTTGGATAATGAGCTTATGAACAAGACAAAAAAGTTCGGAGAAACAAGCAAAGCAGCTTCAAGATTTAAGGCAAAACAATTATCTATATTTGGTTTTTTACTGGATATTGGATATTTAATTCTTTTAATCGCAGGAGCAATATTTGTTGTAAAGGGAAATCTTGATGTACTTAATTTTATTATCTTTGCAGTAATTTCAAAAGAGTTTTATAAGCCGTTCGCTTCTATGGAACAACACTATATGTACTATGTTTCGGCGATAGATAGTTACGAAAGACTTTCAAGAATTTTATATGCAGATGTAATCCCGGATAAAGTGAATGGAATTGTTCCGAAAGATAATGATATAGCTTTTGAAAACATAGATTTTTTTCCTATGAAAAAGATGAATTTAAAATGGAAAAATTGAGCTTTTCTATTGCTGAAAAAAACGGGTGACAGCCTTAGTTGGAGAATCAGGTAGTGGAAAGACTACTATAACTAACTTGTTATTAAGATTTTATGATGTGCATAAAGGGAAAATTACACTCGGAGGAATTGATATAAGGGATATTCCTTATGATGAGCTTTTAGATCGTATCAGCATTGTTATGCAGAATGTTCAACTGTTTGATAATACGATTGAGGAAAATATCAGAGTAGGTAAAAAAGGAGCAACAAAAGAAGAAATCATTGAAGCTGCAAAGAAGGCAAGGATACATGATTTCATTATGAGTTTACCAAAAGGTTATGAAACGGATATTGGCGAAAACGGCGGAATATTGTCAGGCGGACAAAGACAGAGAATATCCATTGCAAGAGCTTTTCTAAAAGATGCACCGATTTTAATTCTTGATGAAATGACAAGTAATGTTGATCCTGTAAATGAATCTTTGATACAAGATGCCATTACAGAACTTGCAAAGAATAGAACAGTACTTGTAGTGGCTCATCATTTAAAAACCATTCAAAAAGCTGACCAAATTCTCGTATTTCAAAAAGGAAATTTACTTGAAAAAGGAAAGCATGGGGAACTTCTTGAGAAAGATGGTTACTACACAAAATTATGGAAAGCTCAATATGAGGTGTAACCATGATTTTGTTAAAAGATGTTTCTATGAATGGGAAGATGGGGAAGCTGCTTTGAAAAATATCAATCTTGAAATTAAAAAAGGTGAATTTGTTTTAATTTCAGGGAAAAGTGGAAGTGGCAAAAGCACTCTTGGAAGTGTGATGAATGGTCTTATTCCGCATTATTATAAAGGCAAAATGCAAGGAAAAGCCTTTGCGTCCGGAAAAGATATAAGCAAATTATTACTTCATGAAATAGGGCATATTGTAGGAACTGTATTTCAAGATCCAAGAAGTCAGTTTTTCACGACAACTACAGATGAAGAAATAGCTTTTGGTCTTCAAACTATCTGTAAATCAAGAGATGAAATCAAACAGAGAGTAGAAGAAGTATATGCAGAGCTGGATACCCCGGAACTGAAAGGAAAATCTGTTTTTGAATTATCAAGCGGACAGAAACAAAAGATAGCTATTGCAAGTATCTATGCGATGAATCCAAAAGTTTTAATTTTAGATGAGCCTTCAGCAAATTTGGATATGAAAGCAACATTTGATCTATTTTTAATTTTGGAGAAATTAAAGAAAAAAGGAACAACGGTTGTTCTAATTGAGCATCGTTTGTACTATGTAAAGTCTTTATTTGACAGTTTTCTTTTGATGAAAGATGGAGAAATTGCACAGGACTTGAGTCGGGAAGAAGTTATCCATCTTGAGGATAAGTTTTGGGATGAGAATGGACTAAGAACTCTTGAATTAGAAGAATACAGGATAAGTGAGAAGAAAGATTCATATCAATTAAATGATGAAAGTATTAGTGGAAAAGGCTTGAAATTTTGTTATCCAAGTACAACTAAGGTTGGAAATAAGCAAAAACAGTACATCTTAAATCATCTTGATTTCAATATGGAGTGCGGAAAAAGCCATTGGTCTTATCGGCTTAAACGGTACCGGGAAAACTACCTTTGCAAGAGTGATTTCAGGACTTGAGAAGATAAAAGAGGGAACAATATGGGTAGAAAAAGATAAGGAGTTGAATCGTAAAGATTTAATGGAGATGTCATATTTTGTCTTTCAAGATTCGGACTATCAGTTGTTTTCGGAAAGTGTACTTGATGAAATGCTGCTTGGTATGGAGGGTAAAGATAAAAAAGAAAATACTCAAAAGGCAAAGTCTATTTTGAATGTACTTGGCTTAGATAAATACATTGATAAGCATCCGTTTGCTTTATCAAGAGGAGAAAAACAAAGACTGACAATAGCTTGTGGAATGATGAAACAGGCAAAGATTTTCATCTATGATGAACCAACATCAGGTTGTGATAAAGACTCAATGCTTTCCGTCGCAAAACTGATTGAAGAACAATTGAAAATTGGGACAACAGTTTTGGTAATAAGTCATGATTTTGAGTTTTTAGCAAACACAGTGAGTAGGCTCTGGGTAATGGGAGATGGAAAAATAGAAACTGTTTTAGATATGAGTGAAAGTAATAAATTTCTCATATTAGACAAGATGAGAGGAGGTAGAGAGCTTGTCAGATAGAAAAACTATAGATCCGAGAATAAAACTTACTCTACTTCCAATTGCCTCCTTTACGAGCTTTTTTATAAGCGATACAATTCCACTTTTTGTACTGATTGTTTTTTTACCTTTTTTTCTATATTTATATAGCGGGATGTGGAAAAGAGCGTTACGCTTTATCTTGTTTTTTGTGCTTTTATACTGCATAGAGTCAGGGCTTGGAAAGTTCCCGGAAGCAAGTATTGTATTTGCAATATATATGTTTATTTACTTTGCATCAAGAATGACCTTAATCGCTATGTTTGGTGGATATATAACAAAGACTACAAGTGTAAGTGAAATGCTGGAAGCGTTAAATAGAATGAAAGTACCAAAAAGCATTGGTATACCTTTTAGTGTTTTGCTTAGGTTTGTACCAACTATAAAAAAATAGAACTCAAGGCATTAAAAGAGAATATGAAGATTCGAGGAATTGTAACAAGTAGATTTTATCCATTGCTACATCCAATTAAATATATGGAATATACGCTTGTTCCGCTTTTAATGAGAATGATTAAGATTTCAGATGAACTGTCAGCTTCAGCACTTATTAGAGGACTTGATAGTGATGAAAAACAGGGTTACATTAACAGAATTGCGGTTTAGAAAAACAGACTTAATGATTGGACTATTAGGAGCTTTGATGGTTGCTATTGTGATAGTAATACAGAAAATTTATTAGGAGGACTTTATGAAAAACAAATTGAATGGTCGTGATTTTATTACAATCGGAATTTTTAATGCAATTGGAATTGTCATATACATGACAGCCGGCTTTGCTATGGCAACAACAGTTATAGGAGGATTTATTGCTTCAGGAGTTAGCTTTATGGTAGCTGCTACCGTTTATATCCTTATGGCTGTAAAAGTTAAAAAGAATGGCGTATTTACAATATCAGGAACGCTTCTTGCTTTAATTGCATTGTCAGGAGGACATTTGCCTCATGCAGTCTTTGCTGTAATCGGTGGAATTATATGTGATTTGATTATAGGAAATTATGAGAGCAAGGGACGAATGATTATTGGATATGGGACATTTGCATTAGCAGATTTTTTAGGAACAGTAATTCCTGTAATTTTATTCGGGACAGCTTCTTTTGTGGAAAGAGCATCAAAATGGAAAATGAGCGAAGCGGGGATAAATGAGGCATTATCTTATTTCAAAGTTTCGTGGGCATTAGGATTTGGCTTGATAACTTTTGTTCTTGCTTGCATAGGAGCATTTGTTGCAACAAGGATACTTAAAAAACATTTTGAAAAAGCAGGAGTGATTTAATCAATCTTTGTTTGTGAGGGAAAAATGGAGGAAATAAAATGCCAAAAGAATATTACCTTTATGTCAACGGACAATGGCTAAAATCCATTACTTTTAAGCTACCTATCATTGATGAGGATCTAAATATTAGTTTGGACAATGATAAGCAAGATTGGTGGGGTTTTTATTTGTAAAAATATTAAAACTATAAGTTTCCTCAAACAATAGTATCAGTTTTGGAAGAGGCATTACCGGAAGTTAGAAGAGACTTAAAAATGCATATAAAATTATGAATGCATGGAAAAGAGGATTTATAAGTTTGTGTAAAGCAAATTTGATAAAAATAGAAGTAGTAGATTATATAATAAAAGAACAAAAATTCGTACTTGTGTGATATAATATAAATAAATATTTTTGAATACAAAGCAGAGGAGTGAACAGTTATGTTTAAAGTAAAAAGAAGAAAACATAACAATAAAAATTATTGTGGAGGTTTTTCGCGGCATTGAGTCGTTGATGATATCGTAGAAAGAATTTTTAATGAAGAAAAGTAACGGAGTGTATTTGTATTATGGCAAAGTTTATAGGCTCAAAAAAATAAAAAGATGATAATTGGGGTGAAGATTACTTTTATTTCAAAAACTAATGGAATACTTTGACGATTCTTATGTTATATATAGGAACCGTCCTATTTTTGGCGCACAGTTTGATGTATGTCTGTTGGTACCGAATTTTGGTATTATTATTTTTGAAGTAAAGGGGTGGAGACCTGAAACAGTACTTAGAGTTGAGAATGGGGATAATATTATCATAAGAACTGTAGATGATGATACTAAAGAAGAGGGTGAGGCATCTGAAAAATCCGACCGGTCAAGCGAGGGACTATGTCTATAAGATGAGGAAAAATACATTCTAAGACCGGAAAAAATCCACCGGTTTATGATATGGTTTGCTTCCCCAATATTACAAAAGAACAATATGATCAGCTTGGTATTGAGCCTGTATGTGAGTATGAGACTACAATTTTAAAAGATGACTTACAAACCAAGGAATTGTTTTATAAAAAGATGAATCTGGGAATGAAAAATTATAAAGATTCGCTTAGATATTTATCGGAGTTTAATGAAAATTTGATGTTTAGAACAAGGCAGATTTTTGAATCTAATCTGAAACCTGAGGATCAGAATATTGATGATACTGACATTATCGAAGGTTGTGAAGCACTTGACAAAACGGATTATTCAATACTTGCTTATATTCCGGACGACAATAATACCAAAAAAAGAATTGAGAGATTAGCATTAAAGTATAAAAAAACGGCACCAAGTTATTCCTTATTGTTGACAACGTGGAAACTTTAAAAAAATAATACATGAAGAAATTGATAAAGTTATTTCCGATAAGGGACTTATTGCTGACGGATTAAATTTAAAAAAATAAACTTTGAGGAAATAAAGAAAGAAAATAGTGATAACACAAGAAGCTATGGAGTTTTTAATTGTCCGCTTATTTGTTGCCTAAATATGAGTCAGATCTCATCCTATTTTGAAATTAAGGACGGTGTGATTTCAGATGATAATTTATTACGCTATTTGGAATTTGTAGACAAGAACAGTAACTTCAATATAGAACAGTTCAAAGTTGAACATGCCGAAACTGAAAAAAACATTATTGTTAGAGCAGGTGCAGGTACGGGAAAGACATTTACTATGATTTCCAGAATTGCATTTATTTGTCATATGCAAAGCTGTTCAATGAAAGAAATGTCCAAAAGAATTGTCATGATTACGTTTACCGATGACGCTGCAAACCAGATGGAAGATAAAATAAAGCAGTATTTCAACAACTATTATTTGCTTACAGGCGATACTGAATGTTTAGCCTTTATCAATCAAATTGAAGGAATGCAAATAAGCACTATTCACGCATATGCAAAAAAGATTATAGCACAGTTGGGATTTGAGTTCGGGTATGGTGATGATTTGTCGGTTACATCAGGTGATTACAAGAGAAAGCAAATTATTGCACGACGTGTAGATGAATATATTGTTGAAGGGCAAAAAAAATACGGACCGGATTTTGTAAAAAAACTTGGAATGCCGGTTTATATGATTAACAAAGATATTCTAAGTATGTTAACAAGATTACATAATCAAAGTATCGATATAGCAAGTCTTGAAAAAGAGAACTTTGGAAAAGCGTTATCAGGTTCCGGAAATGTAGAGTTACACAACTTAATCAGTGAGTTGATTCCAAAGATTGAAAAAGAATTCGATGAGTATCTAAAGGAGCAGAATAGAGTTCACTTGAATAATATGATGTCTTTGTTGCGTGCATGTATTTCTAATCAAGAAAATATTCAACGACTTATTAAGATGCAGACAGGCAGAACACAGTTTATGTTTGTGGACGAATTTCAGGATACAGATGATGTTCAAATCGAGGCTCTTACAGCAATATCAAAATTACTGCAGTACAAGCTGTTTGTAGTAGGTGATGTCAAGCAATGTATTTATAGATTTAGAGGCGCAAAGGAGAATGCTTTTGATCAGCTGAATTATGAAGGAGATGATACATGGGTTACTTTTGTACTCTACAAAAATTATCGCACAGATAAAGAATTGCTTAATTTATTTCATAATTCTTTTGATTATATGGGTAAACAGCGAGTTGATAATGAGCAGCTACTTATGTATACAACAACGGAAGAGAAAAACTCAGACAGACTTATCGGTACGCGAAATTATAATAATAATCTTGCGCATAATCAGTTTTATAGAAAAGTGTCAATTAATGATGAGGATAGTAGAATGTCGGCATTATTTGAAGAGGTCGAAAGACAATCTGATTTAATAAGGAAGATTGAAAACGATTCAGGGAAAAAGCTCTCTTCTAAAGAAAGAGAAATTGCAATTTTGGTTCGTGAAAATTGGCAAGCTGAGATAATAAAAGAGAAGGTAAGTCTCGTAATATTGATGTTATTACAAATACAGGTGGGGATTTATATATGTCCGAGCCTGCATTAGATATGCTTAAGCTTGCCAATGCACTGTTACATTATGATGAGTCGGACTTTCTCTATACATTTGTTTCTTCAAATTTTATTGACGGTGGAATGAGCAAAGCACATATGTATAATTTGCGTGAAGAATACAAGAAAGCCGGGTGGAAAAAATCCAAAGCATCAGATACCAATCAGGCTAAAGAAATTCAAAAATTGATTAATAGGTCATTGTCCAATTCGGAAGAGGATAAATGGGGAAATTGGAATTCAATAATTAAGCTATTGCGAACAACACCTGTTTTACAGGTTATGAGAAAACTGTATTTTATACTCAAACCATGGGTACAATACGGTGGAGACAGTAAATCTAAGCAAGATAATTATAGACTGAATGTGGATTTGCTTTTTGAAGAAACGATCAATTCTGCAAATATGACTTCGTTGTCAATCAATTCATTTGTTGACTTATTAACTGCAAATATTGTTAGTCGGAAAAATGTTGACAGCAGGATGTCTGAAGTGGACAGTGATGAAATTATTATAAGATGTGTGACAGTACATAAGTCTAAAGGACTTGAATATGGTGCCGTAATTTTACCTTACTGTTCTTCAGCAATTAATATTATGAAGAGAGCGGATATGAATATATGTGTTTTTAATGAAAGCGGTTCTGCTGCAAAGATTGGTTATCAAATTAAAGTAAAGAATAATGAAACGGAAACCGTATTTCAGAATGATTTATTCAATGAAGACCTGGAAAAAAATGAGCGAATGAGGGAAGAGGCAAGAATTCTTTATGTGGCAATGACACGTGCAATTCGTTCGTTTTCTTGGATTTCATTGGATAATAAAAAAACCATGTGTTGGCAAAATCTGGTATGGGAGGGAAAATAATGTCTTATCAAATTTATACGTATTCAGATCCGTACAGGATTGCTGAAACTGATTTTTGGGAAACTATAAAAGAGTATCCACATTTTTGTGCGGCTCGTACATTAGTGAACGGTTTGATCAGTGTGATGAGAAATGATATTTGTTCACTTATGTGTCCTTTAGATGACATTGTAAAGGACAGGATTTTTAAAAGTTGGTCTAATGACATCGGGTTAAGAATTCAACAATATAGTTCAATCAGTGATGTGTACCGAGATTGGTATAAAAATTATAACTTAGGGGAGAATTATTACAGTTCCTTGTCGCACAATGAAGATTCTATGTTGGATGCTATACGGTTGTTTATTGAATTGGAGATTGCTCCGAAGGTTCTGGATGTCAGTCAGTTAAATATGGAACATAAAAATATTTGTACATATGCTGAAATTGATGAATAAGAATAAGTTTTTTAAGTTACCGGCATTACCGGATTTAACTGAATTAAAAAGAATCCTTAATGAGCAAGCACAGTTTGAAAAGGATGAGAAAGAAAAACTATATAGTGAAAATGCAGAAAGTGATTTTTTGAAAAAAGATATTGAATTGATCGACAGGATGATAAAGACCACAAAGGGATGGGATGGAAAGCATGTCGTTATTCACGGAATACATCAATTCTCTCCTTTACAACTGAAGTTCATTAAGCATCTTGACAATCTGGGAGTGGAAGTCATTTTCCTTTACAACTATCTTCCGGAATATAAGGAAATATATTCATCTTGGAGTTATATTTATCAGCAATTTGATGCTCCGTCACATCATGATAAGAACATAAAGCAATATTTTCCACAGGGTCAACTCCAAAAAAACGGAAATGCCATTGCAAGTAATATAGGATTACTGTGTGAAGATAATGTATCAAGAACTGATAAAAGAATAAGAGATAATTATGCTCTTTATAAAGATGAAAAGGTATATGAGTTTGATAATATTTCCGAGTATGCAGGTTATATTTCAGACAAGTTTTTGAAAGCTGAAGAAGCTTTAGAGGATCAAATTGCATTATATGAAAAGCCGCACAAGAAGGTAGGAACGGCATCTGTTTTATCAAAAATGGAAGAGATTGTATATACAGCCAATAAAGACGTGGATGATCTTTTACAAGTTTATCATCCTGAATACTCCAGAAGCAGACACTTTTTGGCATATCCTATCGGCCAATTCTTTTTGGCATTATATGCTTCATGGAATATAGAAAAATGGGGAAATAGATATTGAATATAATCTGCTTGAGAGTGCTCTTAACTCAGGAATGCTTACAAAGTATAGTGCAGAAAGACTTTTGAAGACAATAATGAATTTGGAACTTATATTTTCAAATATTACAACCTTTTCCGAGTTTAAAGAGTATTTCGGGAAAAAATATCGAGAATCATATAAACAGGTAAATTCATCAGCTCAGGGAGCGATAAGCTTTCCTCTTAGACCTTTAGTTGTATACAGTTCGTATAAGGTTACAAAGGAAGAAATTGATGAGCTATACAATGCGATAGAAGAAATAAATGATATTGCAAAAGTGATGTTTTCAGATGTTGAAGCGGAATCCGGGTTTGATTTTAAAAAGCATTTCAAAAGACTTGAGAAGTTTGTAAGAGAAAAACAAACTTATTTGGCAAATGAAGAAGAAAATGAACTGATCACAAGTCTGATAACTCGATTAGATGTAATTCAGAGAATAAATTCAGGAAGTAAAGGAACATTTGAAGATCTGCGTAAAGGATTATACTTCTTCTTAAAGCAGAAAGAAGAGCCAAGATCGGATTGGTTTGTTAAAAATTTTGAACAGATTGACGGTGATGTACTTAACAGCAAACAGCAGAATGCAGTTGGCAGAAAGAAGATATATCATTTTGCCTGTGTCTCAGATTTGGACATGAATAAGTCGGTAGATGAGCTGCTGCCATGGCCTTTATCCGAACAGTTTATCGAAAAAGTATATAACCCTAAGGATTTGCAATTCCAAGTGTACTATGCGGCATTGAGTGAGAGAAGTAATTTCTTAAGATATGAACTTTTCTACGGTTTGTATTTTAATCAGTGTGAAACAAAAATCAGTTTTGTCAAGAGATATGGAGACAATACAACCGACTATTATGAAATGCTGAGGCTTATCGGGATGGAAAAGACAGACGGATCGACAGATCCGGATATGGATGAATGCAATATGATAACATTTGTGAAAGTCAAGCCGGTAAAATCAATACCGTATTCAAGAGAACAAGTTGCCGCAATGTTTCTTTGCCCATATAAATATTTGTCTGACTATGTATTGAATCCGAGTCCTGTAGTTACAGGTAGCTTCTTAATACAAAAGTATCTTGAAAATATTTTGATTGAAAACACATGGAGAAAATTACAGAACATGCCGCAAAAGTTGAGTAGTGTTGTTTTTCAAGAAGCACAATGTTTAAAACAGTATTTTACGTTTTTTAGAGATACAGAGATACTTGATATACAAAGGAGAGTCGAGAATTATGTGATGTCAAATGTATTGTGTGGAAAAGAAGATTCAAATATTGTCAGACCGTTAGATCAGATTCATATGCAGTTACGTAAAACATTTGGGGACGCTTGGTTTAAAGAGGATTTGCAGGATGCACCTGATGGGCACCCGTATGAAATGTTTGATCGGATGGTAAAAATAAAAGATGGAATGAAAATTTACTCTATCCACAGTGTACCGAAGACAGAGGATGAACAGCTTACTCAGGGAATGTTGAATTATATTAATAACAATGATACTAATATGGAAAGAGTGGGGGAATGGTGTACTTATTGCTCTAATAAAAATATCTGCTTAGCACCTTATGCGGCAGGAAAGAATTAAATTATTGTTATACAGGTATGGGGAGGCCTCAGATGAAGATAGGACAGTACGTCAGATGCCCGATTGTCTTAGAAGAGAACGACAAATATTTTCCTAGAAGTTTTGTATTAGGGCAAATAACATCAATAAATGAATTATCAGGAGAAGTTAATGTTAAACTGTTTGACTTGAAAAATAGCAGACGGTTTTATGCGCACGCCTTTGAGAAAGGTTCTTTTCCTATAGACAAAGTGAATAGATGTGAAGCGGCTAAAGATGCACCTGTAAATACTTCAATGGGATGTGGAAAAATCTTATCAAGGCGTATTGAAAATAAAGAGGATGTGTTTTATGAGTATTTTGTACTACTACATAATGGTGGGATAAGATCCTTTATGGAGAATACAATTGAAATAGAATATTCTTCTGCAGATTACAATCCGGTCAAGCAGATGCTTCAGTATGAATTCCAGAATCCTACATGGTATGCAAACAGACTTCAGGTCAGCAGCAATATGCACATGGTAAATAATACTGTTTACGGTTTTAAGGAACTTGCAGGATGCCGTACTTTTTTAATGGCTCATCAGATCAGTACAATTGTCAGAGCATTTGAGTCGCGTCCTATTCGCTATATGTTAGCGGATGAAGTTGGACTCGGGAAAACAATAGAGGCCTGCTCTATAGTCAAAATAATGGAGTCGGAAAAGCAAAATCTTCGTGTTTTGTATATAGTTCCGGGGGCATTAGTACAACAATGGAGTAATGAACTAAAGTATAAGTTCAATATTTCATCTGTACAAAATTTTGCATTAGCTGCATATTCAAATAACATTATTCTGGCATTGGAGGATTTAGATGAGTTTGGTGAAGTGCTCGTACTTGATTGGGATATGCTTATAGTTGATGAAACACACAGATTGCTTAATAAGAAAGATAAATATAATTTTATTCTTCAATTAAGTAAAAATACCAAGAATGCACTTTTCCTTAGCGCAACACCTATTCAGAATCGGAAGGATGAGTATTTAAAGCTTCTGTCTCTTTTACAGCCTGAACAGTATTGTGAGATGACATTGAGTAAGTTTTCATCAATTCTTTCTAAGCAAAAAAAGATACAGAGGCGTGTAAACGGAATGATTTCTCATATGAACCGGTATGAAGAATATAAAGAAGATTCATTAGATAAACTTCGTGAATTAGCAGATGATTTGGATGATGAAAATCTTCAAAATATAGTGGATTCAATTGATTTGGAATCGGATGATAAAGGAAGAACTGCAATGGAGCAGTCACTTTCATATATATCTGAAAATTATAGAATCGAAAGAAACATAGTAAGAAATCGCAGAGAGTATGTGTCTGAAACTTTGGGTAAAAGATGCTTACATGAGATTTCGTATGAAATGAGCAGTGTTGAAGATAATTATTCGGAGAGAAATGTATATTATGCATTGTTGGAGTATATATCAATCTCTTTACAAGAAGGCAGTTCCGATATTTTGACTGTACTAAGGCTTCTTCAAGCAATGTTCAGCTCTCCGTGGGCTTTGAAAAGTGTTATTGAAAAAGAAAAAATAGCCGATGAAGACTTGATTGAAAACCTTAATATCTGGTTATTACAAGCTGAAGATGAGATAAATCAGGTGGATTATTTATTAGATGAGTCGCCTGATGATATTAAAGGAAGATTACTCTATGCTTTAGATTTTGTTGAACAGGAAATCAGTATCACAAATGATAATAATGGAAAGGCGGTAGTTTTTTCGGAATTTCCTGAGACTCTCCTGAAGTTTGCTAAAATGCTTTCAAAACGAGGAATAAATAATGTTTGCTTCATTGCAAATATGCTTAAAGGAGAACTTGAAGACAGCGTATATGAGTTTCAGAATAACGAAGGTTGCAGGGTGATTCTTTGTGATGCAACCGGTGGTGAGGGAAGAAACTTTCAAAATGCAGACTGGGTTATTCATCTTGATTTACCATGGACAGCCAATGCTATTGAGCAGAGAATAGGACGTTTGGATCGCCTTGGCAGAGATAAAGATCACTTAGATGTCAATTCGGTTGTAGTTTATGCAAAAGAAACTATTGAAAAACAACTATTTAAGATATGGAATGACGGATTAAATCTGTTTAGACAGTCACTTAGCGGATTAGAAATAATAACCGGCGAGCTTAATGAACGAATAGAAGAAGCAATAGAGGAAGATGTATACAACGGTCTGGAAAATTCTATCGAAGATATTATTGAAATGACGGAAGACACAAGAGATGCTGTTGAAGAAGAACAATTATATGACTCGGGCAGTGTTATATACAGACCTTTATCTATTGCTGTAAAGCAAATGTTGAATACGTATAGCAGAGGAGAAAATGATTTATTTCAATCGTCTATGCTTGGATGGGCTAATCAGGCCGGATTAAAGAGTCGGGTAAATAAAAATGACATAATAGAGTTTTCGGATTCGATGTTTTCTGCCGGGGCTGCAAGGCAGTCTCTATTTGTGCCACCTGATTGGAGTTTATATGATAATACGGAGATTGTAAGAAAAGAGGGGAGAATACTTGGAACATTCAATAGAGCAACGGCAATAAAAAGAGAGGATTTATTGTTTTATGCACCGGGTGATCCTGTTTTTGACAGTATAATAGGGAATGCGGTTGATAGCGGAAGGGGAAGATGCTGCGTATTTTCTGCAGCGGCACCGTTTAATTATAGAGGATTTGTTTACGTCTATAATGTAGAGCCAAAGATAAATCATTTATTGGAAAATGATATACCTGTTCAGCTGTTATCACAATTTAGAATGTATCTCCCTATGAAGCAGGTAGTTGTATTTGTTCCAATTGGAAAGAACGATGAGGTTGAAGACAGGCAATTAATTGATTATCTGTTTGATAAGAGTAATATTATAAATGCCAATCATATAGGAGAAAGAACAGGAAAAAGAGGTCAAGTTTCTTCACTTGAGCGTTTTATGAATGTCTATCCAAAAGATGAATGGGAAGCAATAGTGAATAAAGTTGTTAAAAATTTCACAAGAAAAGGCAAGAAAACAGGCAATAGAAACTGCTGATTTTGATTTGTCCAAAAAGGGAAATTGAAAGAATTGTAAGCGGATATGAATCTGAATACATATATCTGGGAAAAATATGGAAAAATAGCGGAGATAAAGAAGAAGTATGATGATGTATATTTTTGCACTTTCCAACCCTATTCTGACAATGGATTCAATAGGATTAATGTTTTTAAAGAGGAGATAATATATGGAATACATGGACGTATTTTCGAATTATCTTAATAAAGAAATAAGTTTGTCAACCGCTGAAATAAAAAAATAGAAAAAGATGTTACCGGTATTGAAGGCGGAAGGACGAATTAAGGATTATGAAAAAGGCATCATTATGCCTGACATATTTTAAAACGATATAAAGCAATATGATTCAGGAGAAATAAATCCGAAAGATCTTCTTATCTTCATTAGAGATTTTGTGCTATATATTGGGCGATTCAGGTTTCCGAGGCTGATTACCGATGTGGTTGATCGTTATGGAGATGAATTGAGTGTAGTAATTGCACAGGATGGTGCTGTTGACGTGACAGAAAAATATCCACAAAGTCTTGTTGGGAACAAAGAGTTCATTAGGCAAGTTTATTCATTGGGAGAAGAAGAGATTTCTCAAAGCATTGAAGTCTATAGTGATGATTATGTATCGTGTTTTACAAAGTTTGTGACGTATCGATCATTGGAACAAAAGCTTGCTGTTCATAGTGCACTTGCACTACCCGACAACCATACATTGATGCTCTCTCTTCCAACCGGAGGAGGAAAGAGTTTGGTCACACAACTTTTAGCAGCTGTAGAGGAAAAACTGACATTGGTTGTTGTTCCTACCGTATCGTTGGCAAGGGATCAATGGCTTCAGGCAATAGGTTGTCTTGTTGATAATAATCTGAAAAGAGATATTTTTTGTTACAGCTCAAATACTGATAATGTTATGATGTTTGCCGGAATTAGGAATAAGACTGCAAGACTGATTTTCACTTCTCCTGAAGCGATTCTCAAAAGTGAAAGATTTAATAAAGAGCTTAGAGATGCTTCAAAAAATGGTTACTTACATAATGTTGTTATAGATGAAGCACATATAGTTCCTGACTGGGGTGTGCATTTCAGACCTGAATTTCAAATTTTTTCCGTCGTACTAAAAGAAATGAGAGAGCTTTCGTGTAAGCGTATTAGAACATTTCTACTGTCTGCGACATTATCTGATGATGTAGTTGATGTTTTGTTTAATCTTTTTGGAAGTGACGGGAATAATGTACAGTTTAGATGTGATGCTCTTAGAAAAGAACCGAGATTTATTGTAGTTGATAATCATAATTACGGCAGACGAGAAGATGAAGTTATAGAAATGGTTAAATATCTGCCAAAGCCGTTGATTGTATATGTCATAGAGCCGGATGCCTAATAGATATTGCAAGAAAATGAATAAGCTCGGTTTTAAAAATGTTCATGCCTATACCGGTGAAACAAGTGATAAAGATAGAGATAAACTGTTGGAACAGTGGAAAAATAATGAATATGATATCATATTTGCCACATCTGCATTCGGAATGGGTGTAGATAAGGGTAATGTTAGAACAATTATCCATTCTTATGTACCTGAGAATCTAAGCAGATTCTATCAGGAGGTAGGAAGAGCAGGAAGGGACGGATTACCCTCGTTAAGCGTAATGTCTTACTACGTCGGCAAAGATGACGGCAGAAATGATTTATCTGTTGCATTCGGATTAGTAAACAAAAAGTATTTTAAAAACTGAAAAATCTGATTATAAGACTTGAAAGTATTTTTGAAAAATGCAAGTATCAATGGGATTTGGTTACTGCAAATCTAAAATGTAGTTCCACATTCTTTTTACTGATGATGAGGCGGAGTCATGCAGGACAACGTAATATGTGCTGGAATGCCAATACTTTATTACTTCTTCATAGGCAAGGTTATATTGATATTATTGAAGCTGAATACGATTCGGAGCAAAGAACATACTTTTTCACCTTTAAGATTAAGAACGATGAGTTGATTAGGGACAGTGAAAAAGTTGGTGAACATATTGGCAGAAGATAGAAAGTCCGAATATGACATGAGAGTTGAAGGTTACAAAAAGATGGCTGATATTATTCATCGGCCAAAAGCGAAATGTTGGGGAAAACATTTTGTATCCTTATATCCTTATGCAAAACAGATATGTAACGGATGTCCGATACATCCTGAAGGCACATCTGTTATGGAAGATGCAATAAAATTACGTAAAAAAATCTATAGTAAAAATAAATCTGGTGAGCCGTCCATCTATCTAAAAAAGATATATGGGTGTTTTGAATGATTTACTTATTCCGTTAAATGATTACTCGAAATAAGTATTGATCAAATAATTGAGAAAAGCAAATAAATTAAAAGCTTTGCTTGCATTGTATTACCTGAAAAAAATATAAAAATATAAACTCTAAAAGGCTGTTTAAGTCTTACTGATAAGGAATTTGTAGCTGTTGCAAAAGATATAGAGTGGATTTTCAAAAACGGAATTTTTGTGCTTCTGGATGATAATTCTGTTACAAGTAATGAAATTTTTTGAGGTGATGTCAAAGGGAGAATTCCCGGGCTATAAGAAGGTATGGTGTTGCAAAACCAAAACACAAAGATCACCTCTAAAAACAGGACAATCAATGAATTTCTAAATTGTCGTTCTTGTAATTTAGAAAGTATATAAAGGAGCCCGTATATGTTTAAAGAAAATGATAATATGCGCCCGGGTCCGACACCTGAAAGAGTTTTGGCTGTTTGCAGACTGATCGGTAAGGGAAATTATAAGTTTCAAGATTTATTTAAGTTATCTGAGTTGAATGCTGAAAGTAAGTTTGAAGAGGAGTCTGTCAGACGTTCCATTGAAGCGGCACAAGAGCTTAGATTGGCAGAAAAGAAGGGTGAAAAGTATTTATTAAAAATAGACGCCAAGTCTCTTAATTCGGCACAGACATTTAGAAAAGTGCTTAATCCAATTATATTTTCAAATACCGGAACTACATTTTTTAAAATGACAGAGTGGTTTATTTCACACTCTGAATTGATACAATCAATCAACAGATTTGATGATTTTGCTGCAGTTGCAGCAAAAAACGGTATGGAGAGTATCAGTGAAAACGATGTATTAGGCTGGCGTTTTTGGATACGCTATTTAGGACATGCGTATCAGTATAACAAAACACTGATTCCTAATATGTACACACGTTTAGGAGACGCTCTTGAAAATGTTAAGCCGGGAACGAAGATGACTTGTAATCAATTCCTATCATGGATAAAAACCAATGTTCCTGAAGCAGCATCGTCTTGTACTAATGAAGGGTTACCACTGGCTGTATCTAACGGACTAAGAACATTAAATGATGCAGGAGTAATAGAATTGTTCTCAACTATGGATGCGGTAAAAATAAAATTGTATCCGATGTCAGGTGTCTCATTAAACGATTTTTCAGAAATTATAGTAAAGGAGGTGTAAGCTATGAATTGGTTGGAGTGTTCCGACAGAATGGACCGGGATGTAATAAAGAAAGACGGAACGGCAGTTGATATTGAATACTTTATGGCTACACATGTTCCTTTTAGGGAACTTGAGTTTCTGGAGTTTGGTGATGTCGGGTCAGATACAATTCATTTAGATGAAAATCAAATATAGATCAATATATAGTCAACAAAGCCAATAAGCATCAGATGATTATTGTAAGAGGTACCAACGGCACCGGAAAATCTCATTTAATATGTTGGCTTCATAATAGATTTGTAAATGATAAAGATAATTATGACGAAAACAAAGAAAAAGTAATTTTCTTACAGAGATTAGGTAATACTGTTAGAGGTGCTGACAGCAAAATGCTTGATGAGGGGTTGGTACAAGACCCGGATTTTACAAAATTTGAGAAGTTTTTAGAGCGGATGAATCTCAAAAACAAAGAAGAGTTTAAAGTATCAATTTATAGTGAGTATGTCAGAAGAACACTGACAGACACGACCAATGAAATATATAAGCAGGTAGCATGTAAAAATATAGCTGCTTTTCTCTATGATACCAGAGTGCAGGAATATAGCTTCAGTACAGAAGGACCTATTGATAAATGTTATCAAATGATAACCTCCGAGCAAAAAAACAATTGTGACAGACGAGACAGAAACAATTTTTACGACCAAAAGACTTTAAATTTCCCAGGGCGGTGGCAAATACAATAAAAAGATGCCGCAGAAGAAGTAAAAAGTTTTATTTATATGATTTAAGAGATGACAGTGATGCGATAGTAAAGCTTTGTTAATTATTTGAATCATTTCACATCAGGAGTTATACAAAGCTGTGCAAATATTACAAGCGAGAATGCACGTGATCTTTTTGTAAACTTAAGAAAAACTCTTTATAAAGAGGGAAGAAATTTAACAATATTTATAGAGGATTTCACTTCATTCAGTATCGTTGAAAGCGAACTGATCACTGCGTTATCAGTAGAAAACGGCGGTAGTTATGATGATTTGTGTAGAGTTACATCTGTGATTGGTATTACAGACGGATATTATGATTCATTTAGAGACAATTTTTAAGGATAGGGTAACAAAACAGATAAAAGTTACGGAGCACTCCTATGGTGGAGATAACTTTTTGTTGGAAATGGCGGCGAGATATATAAATGCAATATATGCTGATGAGGCAACGGTAAGGGACTGGTATAAGGGAAGTTCCGTTTCGGATACTATGCCGATTTCCGGATTTAAACCGGAATTTGAGTGGGACAGCGTAGAAATCGGTGACCAAAACTATACACTATATCCGTTTAACAAGAAGAGTCTAATAAAATTATATGATAAGCTTGCTCATAAAACCCCAAGAAATTTTTTGACACATATTATACAGCATTTCTTTGCACAGTTTGCAGACGGAATGGAGTTTGGGGATAATTGGAGATTTCCTGAAACTCTTTCGTATATTTCTTCTTTGACTTTGCAACCACCATACGCAGACAGTATTGAGAATTCATCATTGTCCGACGTGGATAAGCAAAGAATAAAGGTTTTACTGAATATCTGGGGAAACGGAACGACAGAAGCCGGTGATGACGAAATTGGCGGTATAAACAAAAAGTTCTTAAGCTTGATAGGATTAGGTTCTTTTGCGGGAGTGTCAAGTGGCATCACTTCTACAACTAAACAAACTGATAATGAGTTTAATGAGTCACAAAGAGTACGGACTTCTATGGCTGTTGAAGTTAAGCAGCCACAGTTGAGTCAGCGAGAAAAAGCTTTCAATAGAAAGAAAGAAGATATAGAATCTTGGTTTGAAGCTAAAAATACATTGGAGTACTCTTCAGACTATAATAAGTGGGTCAGAAATTTTGCGGTACAGGCGATTCCGTGGCAAGATGAGGGACTACCCATAGATTATGTCACACAAAGATTAAGAAACGGCAGTTTTGTATACATTGAAGACTCAAAGCTTGATGTGAATAGGAATAAAGCGATAGTTGTTTTGAATAGAACATCAGAATCAAGAACTATATTGATGGGATTAACTTTATTTGATTATTATTCAAATTGGGATTTTGAAAATGCTCGCTTATTACCAGATGGTGCTTATAAATTGGATTGAGAGAAGCAAAGAGGAGTTCATTAAGAATCTGTTTGGCGGTGCGTAGGAACCACAGAACATCCGGTAATTACATGGTGTTTGGCTATCGAGTATATTCAAAGATTATTATTAGGTCAAAATCTCGAAAAGAAAACAGATTATGAGTTGCTTCGAATATTGCTTAGAGAATCATTTTCTTGTAAGGTAGAAAAACGCTTAGATAAAGACTGGCAAGACGTTTTGACATATCTTGAAAACCAAAAATCACAGAGAGAACAGATAAATTCAAGTTTGATTTCCGGAAAGCAAGACAATTATGGGTATTGTTGGAGAGAGGCGGGAGTAAAAGTACCTTTCTTTAGAACAAGTGAACTGTTGGAGTCATTAACACATTTAAGGAGAAAGAGGTGGGATATTTCGGATGAGATAGCATCATTTGAAGGTTCTCAATATGAAAATATTCGAAAATATCTTCAGGGTTTGTATTCAAAGATAGAAACCATAGTTAAAAGTGAAAAAGAAATACGGTAAAGAAAAAAATAGATGAATTTGAAGCATTATTAGGGTAAAGATCCGGATGAAGCAAGGTACCTTGAGGTTGCTTCTCAGATACAGGAGTTTTATACAACTTGCGGTACAGCACATGAATACTATAATAGTGAACTTAAGATGAAATTTGATGATGCTCCTGTAGAACAGGCTAAAAGAGGCTATAGGATTTTATTTTTACCCTAAAATCCGCATTGGTTGAAAAAGGATAATATAGAACTCTTGAAGCAGTTTTACAGAGACCTATAGAAAATATTGCTTCTGTAATCGGAGATTTGAAAGATGTGGAAAAATTTACTAAAATCTTATATGATAAGCATAGTAAAAATGATAGGAGAAGTGGAAACTATAGATCCGCGTGTACTTGAAAGCGCCCTGTCAAATCTGGAAGAGCTTAGTGATAAAATAAGTGAAATGGAGGTGGCGGAATGATACTTGAAACCTTAAAGCAGGCAAACAGTGCAATGCTTGATTCAATTCAAGTAACTACAAATAAACAGGCTGCCAAGATATTTAAGGAACAGGTAATGCAATTAGGTAAGATTACAGCGCAACTGGAAAAGTTATTAAATATTATTAGTTGCTTTAATGAAAAGAGATTTCAAAAAGATTTTTTTACGCAAGAATTGAAAGAAAGTCTACAGACAACCGTTGACAATTGCGGCGAAAAAGTAAATGACCATACATTGGATAAAGCAACGGTTTTGGCACTAAATAATGCATATAATTTGTGCAATACAGCAACTGACAATGCTTGGAAGGAATCTGCAAACGATAAGAGTGAAGAGGTTGTTTCATCTCTTGTTTCATTGAGGAATCTTCTACCTGATAAGAAAGCGTCAGATGAGCTTTTGGAAGAGATTAACAGTGCAAAGGTTAAAAACACCGACTTCTTCAAAAGGCAATACAGTCTTTCCTTGACAATATTGAAAAGGGTAAGCAAATTGTAAATGGGCTAAATCTTGATGATGAAACTGAAAAAATTTATAAATAAGGTTAAAGTTCAGAAAGCTACAGTAGCAGACCTTACACCTCATATTTTGCAGTGGATTACAGATAATAATTTGATGAATACACTAAAGGTTAGATTTTAATCAGGACTGAATAAGCGGAAGATATTTACCGTCCGCTTATTTTTAAATTATGCTTTTAATAATTGAAACAAATGAAGAAAAAGTCTATAGAGGTATCTCCACTCCATGATAACCTTATTGCCTCCGATTTTTCTTATCTCATCAAGTCCCATTGCATCAAGTACATAACTTAACTCGTGAGAAGAAGAATTACAGGCTGAGCCGTTAGAAAAAGCATAGTCATCTCTAAGACATAGGAATGCTGTTTCAGCATCAAGTCCGTGGATGCTGATATTAACAGTTGAAGGGAGACAGTACTCTGAGTCGCCGTTTATATCATATTCCAACCCATCTATAGCTTTAAAAAAAGATTCCTTTATTCTTTTGCAGTTGTCATGATTTATCTTTAAGTTTTTTTCACAAAGCTCGACTGCTTTTGCAAAACCGGCAACAAGCGCAACCGGGGTTGTACCGGGGCGGTATCCTCTTTCTTGCGAACCGCCATACATAAGTTGCTTTATAGGCGGTCGCTTATAATCTTTATTCCTCTTATAAATCAGAGCTCCTATGCCCTGTGGTCCTCCAATTTTGTGACTTGTGATGCTCATAAGATTATAATCCAAATTTCGGATTTCAGAATTGAGCTTACCAAGCGCCTGTGTTGCATCTACATGAAAAATTATATCGGTGTCTTTTAATGCGGCTCCGATGATATCAACAGGTTGAATAATACCGGTTTCGCTGTTAACGTACATAACGGAGACTAAACTTGTTTCATCATCAATGAGTGAAAGAAGATAATCGGCATCAATACGCCCTGATTCGTTCGGTCGTACATAATCGACTCTAAATCCCTTTTTCTCCAGATGTTTTAGAGGTTCCAGAATAGCCTTATGTTCTATTGCGGTAGTGATAATGTGCTTTTTTCCGGTCAGTTCTGCGTGTTCTTCAATTCCTAAAATAACGGTATTGTTACTTTCAGTAGATCCGCTTGTAAAAATAACCTCTGATTGATCAACACCTAAAACATCAGCAATAGTATTGCGAGATGTTTGTACAACTTTTTGAGCCTTGGTTCCGAACAAATGAGTTCGGCTGTCTGCATTTCCAGGAACATTTTTGTAAGTATCTATCATTACATCAAGAACCTCAGTAAGAATAGGGGCGGATGCATTATAATCAAGGTAGACAGACATACTATACCTCCTTTGTAATAGTGTCAAGCAAGTCTTGAATGCTCTTAAGCACGTCTCTTGAACTGAAGTGATTGATACCTCTGTTAAGATGTAATCTGAAGTATCTAAGTAATGTATCGGGGTCATCACCAAGTCCGTCCTTTAAACATCTTACCCTAATCAATTCTTCATAGAGTTCATGGTATTCTCCGGCAAAAGTCAGACAAGACATTTCTACATTACTGTCAGATTGAGGATCAACTCCACCCGGAATTGTCTCCTCATTCAGAGACCAACAAAGGGCCCAACGGCAGATAATATTCCAGTTTTGAATACCGGTTCGTGACTTTATACGAATTAGTTTTTCCTTTTCCGGCTGTGAAAGTTTAAATTGTTTACAAATCATTATACTTCACCTCCAAAATATCCTTTATGAACAGTACTGCATTTCTCAATTTCATCATAAACAAGAGTATATGATGTGTTAACAAACTCTCTGATGTCATCAAGATATTTACCGTTTATTTCTTCATCGGTAGAGAGAACTATAACCTGAGAGCTTGCATTAGGCAAAATACTTGTTGATAAAGTTGCTTCTGTGGGCGGAATCGAGTCTGGCCATTGGGGTATCAATTATCACAGGCAATTTATATCCGGATGATAAGGCAAGTCCCCAGAGTATTGAAATAGCAAACATCTGTTTTTCACCGGCTGAAAGTTGATCTTTTAACAGAATACCGCCATTATAATCTTTAAGTGTTATATCTAAAGTTTCCGGATCAATAGATATCGAGGTAATTATTGCTTGCTTTTGTGCAAGAAATTCAAAGCATGAAGTGATGTTTTTTTCCAATTGATTAACTTTTTTTGCTTGAAGTCTGTGAACGAACTCCTGCATAATTTCTAACGTCATTGTGGAGTACTCAATAATTCTAACATTGTCATCGTCAGTATCGGCATCAGTGGCAATCTTTAGAAGAATTTTTATTCAATTGACGTTCCAACTGTTCTTTTTCAAATTGAGCCGAATGAATTTGTTCATCATACTTGCTTATTTCGCTTTCAAGCTGTGTCTTCTTTGCCTGAAGTTCTTTTATATCATTTAAAAGTTTTATTGTATCATTTTTCTCGGCGCTACTGCTTAGATGTACTTCAAGCTGCTGTAATGCTGTAAGTACTTTTTTGTTTTCTAAGACAAGATGTGCAGCGTTTTGAGAAATAGCGACAGAATCTTCACTTACAAATTTCTCAATTAGTGTCTTTGCAAGTGGGGTTAGAGCACCTGAGTTCTCTTTGTCGGCATCCTTTTTAAGAGTCTCAAGTTGGGCTATTATTAGACCCTCAAGTAACTTATATGATTCTGTCGACTTTTGCATAATTTTTAAATGATTGAAGAAGATCCTTGTAGAGCTCTGAGACAACCGGAAGTGAATATTTTTTTGCTCTTGCATCTTCCTCAGAATTGATTTTGTTGTATGTTGAAATTGTGAGTTCCTTACAAAGGCATAAAGGTGCTGCCGGATTTGAAGCTAAAGTAAGAGATTCCTCCTTTAACTTTTTCCAATTTTTTTCTTTAAGAGAATGTTGATCTCTGATAATGCTGTCATGATTCAAACCCAGGTTTCACCTTTTTCCAAAATGCTTGCTCTGTTTGTTCCAGTTTATCATTTGTTTTTTTCAAGACTTGGAACAAGAGCCGCTTTTTGGGCGAAGAGATTTCGTATTTTTGAATCGGATTCTTCAACTTTTTGAAGTTACTTCCTCAGATTCCTTTGTTAGAATATCACTACCGGATTTTTTAGGTTGTTATTTTTCTTTTCTAATTTTTTTCAATATGATTGCAAAGCGACTCAATAGTTGTTACACCCATTACGGATTTAATTGAGTCTTTGATTTTATCGAATGCATCATCATCAGCAATCTGACTTATCTTTTCATTATCAAAGAAAAAGAATTTTTGCAATGCCGAACGGTATCAGCTCCTCAACATAGTATTCCCAGTTTTCAGATAGATACAAGTCGGCAATACCGTTTTTTTCCACTATAAGAGTTGTATCTATTTTATTACCGGATTGATTCCATAATCTGTTAACGGAAAGGACGGTATCTTCATCGTCGTCCATTTGAAAAAGTCAACTTATATGGGTTGATTTGTCTACAGCAGACTTATTTATATGATCTCTTAGCAGCTTGCTATAGCTTCTTTTTCCGGTTATATATTCGGCTGACTTTCTACCGTAAAGGCATAAGAATATTGAGTCAAGAATGGTGGTTTTTCCTCTGCCGTTCATACCTCCGATTAAAGTGATATTTTTTATCAATTCGGTCCACAAGATCAATTTTATGAAGCCCTTTGTAAATTCCGTAATTATATAGTTCGATACTTGAAAAATGCATATCAGTACTCCTCCTCTTCAAAACCCGCAGGGGATGTATTAATAGGATCGTCAGTATCGTATGCATCTTCCTGTGCGTAGATGCTGTCGTCTACCAGTCCTTGTCGCTTTCTTCTCATTCTAAGCATATCTTCAGCGTCATCCTCATCTTTGTAATAAGAATGCTTGATCTTTGCCTCCAGATTTTTAACTATGTTTTTGTTGAACTGATTGCAGAATTCTTAGCTTCCATATCAAGCAGGCTGCTTTGCATCTCAAGCATCAGTTTGTAATCAGGATACAAATCCTGACATACTTTGGCCAATAAGTCCCATTCTTCTTTTCCATAATATTTATTGCCTAAGATACTGTGATCTTCGAATGGCTTTCCAATGACTTTTTCATATATTTTAGGAAGCATATCATCAAATTCATGTTTATCATCCAGCCATATTTTTTTCTGATAAAGCGTAATTCATCCATTGTAATAAGTTCAGTATTTTTGACTTCTTTTGGGTCCGGTTTCCTGTATGAATATTTGTAGTTTAAGCAGTCTTTCGAGGAAGTCCTCACGGACTTCCTTAGTATACGGTCCGTGAACCAGTCGATTATTATGCCATGTGAGATTACCGTTCATCCTTCGAAAATCTCTTCTTTTTCGATCCATTTCATTTTGTGTCATATCAGTGCCTTGACTGTATGCAGCAATATAATTTCTGAAATCCAGCAGAGGTAACATCCAAGTTTTTTCTTCGTCATTTTTGTATCATTGCCGATAATGATTTGTCTTCTGTAACCATTGTGCAAACCCAACATCCCATACGGCTTCCGCCACATGAAGGAGTACCGCTTTCAACTACAAGTGGGCACTCATTATCAGATGAAGCACCTCTGTACATTGCAAGTAAATCCTTATTGGAGTGTCCCCACGGGTTGGTATGTTGCATTAAAAATTGCCATACCATCGAATCTTCCCAGTTTTCAATAGGAGTAAATACATAAGTATTCGGATATGATCCGTTAGGGCTAAGATGCTCACGATATCTCTTTTCTTCATATCCCTCCATGACTTTTCTACGTGTTGCACTTTCAGCTTTTCGCGATCCGAGAACTAAGATGGCTTCGCTTTCGGAAGCAAGAATACTCTTAATGAATTGATTTGAAGCATCAATCTTTAATCTGTCGGTACACCATCTGAAATTCACACGAGGGCAAGGATAACCGCGCCCTATCAGATTTACCCAAAATGTATTTTGAATTTGAGGTGTTAATCTATGAGGGACAATAGGTAATTGTTCGGATTCGGCAGCAACTTTCATTTTTTTTAAGGATTGACTTGCCCAAATAGCTACAACCGGTGATTCAACCATAGTATCGGTGCTTATTACATGTACAGTTTTTGTACGTTTCTCCTTAGGAAGTTGCATAAGAGCCATCCATACAAGTTGTACGACCGCTGAAGAATCCTTTCCTCCACTATAACCGCAGATCCATGGAATATTATCTTCCATATAAATTTGTTGAATAATTTCTATCGTTTCTTGTAACAAGTCTTTTGTTAAAATCGTAGCCATATATAATCACCTACTTAACTAATATATTTTTGATTTCATTTATCATTAACTGTTGAGTGGCATGAGAAAGCTGTACACTGCCGTTAACAATTATTCCGTTATTCCAAATAGGATTTGTCTTTTGCCAATCAACGTATTTTAGACCTTCAAGAGCGGAGAAGGTATTCAGCTCTTTTGACTGATAAAGTTCATTTCCGGTTGCACCGATTGCTTTGATTGTTATACTAAGCGGAGATAACGAATTTTTCCTGACAACTGATGACTTAACTGATTTATTATAAACTTCTTGCCATTCAACCATATTTTCATATACATTTTTTTCCAAAATGAAATAGCAAAGGAGCTTTGTTCATCAACAGACAAATCCAGTCCTTTTAATAGTGAATCAGTTCCACGATATAAAGCACTCAAAGTAAACAATGCCACAGATCGATTTGGGATGGAAGTGTGTTCCTTGTCGATAAGTGAGTCAAATTCAGGTATTGAATCAATTATATCTTTTACGATAAGTGACAGGGAATCACGGTTGTCATATAAAATATTTAAAGATTGAGTCGGTCTGATTGCAAATCTGTTAAGGTCGGAAAACATTTGTTGAGACCTCTTCAATCCGATATCATGATATAAAACCATAGAAATATGCTCATACTTTAAGTTAGGATTCTTTTTTAAAGCGGCTTCAATCGCTGCTCGACGGTGTTGTCCGTCATTTATAAGTAATTTTGCGGACATGGATATTGACAGTAATCCGAGAGATGTATCCTCACGATCTAAGGGATCAAAAGAGACATCACCATCAATAGAAGCGGTCAGTGCTGAAAATACATATGAAGTCGGATTATTCAGTATATAATTACTCATCTCAGGAATACGTGCTTTATTTAATGTTCTTTGCAGACGTATTTCAGGTGGCATGTTTTCGTCACTAAATGTAAAAAGCTTCGGTATACAATCCAAAGGAACCATAGTTACATAATATTCCATTGTAGCTTGAATCCCCTTTACTGCAGGAAAGCTGAATTTTGCCGCATCCATATATACACCTCACATTTCAGATTATGTTTTATCATAACCTATATATTATAGCAAAAAAATAAAATGGAAGTATATAGTAGTACAAATGGAAGTCTGGGAAGTGTAGTTAAGTAAGTATACTTTTTTTAATTTTTGAGATATTTACTATGTTTTTTTGCTAAATATTAACATTCAATTATCAAGTGAATGAAAAAAAGAGCGTCCATTTAAGGAAAAAAACCGGAGTGGGTTCACTTCGGTATAGGGAACATTTTCCTTATCTTTCTTGGCGGAATAGCCGATGACTTGATTTCAAAGGGACTTATGGATACAGGTATTATCTGTGCCAAAAACCTTTGATACCGATATTATTGATAAAATATATACTCCACATGATAATCTCTGCCTTGGAGTTATACTGCATAGGAACGGCAGTATGGATAAGAGGGTTATCGGTTCACTTACGGAGTGTGTCAAGGCAAGAAGAGAGGATACGGCAGGTTGTAATATATTGATTTTTGGTTGAAACTGTCGAAGCTTTGTTGATGATACATTTGAAATGCTGAAAAACATTTTGATTAAATGATATATTTGATATTATTGTAATAATAAAGTATACTCATTTTTGTACGGAGTAAGGAGAAACATATCGGCAGAATAAACTGCTGCAAATATGTATATATAAAGGAGAATTATCATGTCAAATTATAATATTGATACCATCTGTGTACAGGGTGGTTATGAACCTAAGAACGGAGAGCCGAGAGTGGTTCCGATAGTACAGTCCACAACATTTAAGTATGAGTCTTCAAAGCAGATGGGTGATCTGTTTGATTTAAAGGAGCAGGGTTATTTTTATACAAGACTTGCCAATCCTACCAATGATGCAATAGCAAGAAAGATATGTGAGCTTGAAGGCGGTGTGGCAGCCATACTTACATCATCAGGTCAGGCAGCCAATTTCTTTGCCATATTCAATATAGCAAATGCAGGTGATCACGTTATAGCGTCTTCCGCAATATACGGAGGAACATACAACCTGATAGCCAATACAATGAAGAGTATGGGTATTGAGTCTACCTTTGTTGATCCTGATATTTCAGCCGAGGAGCTTGCAACCAAGTTTAAGCCGAATACAAAGCTTGTTTTCGGTGAGACTATAGCAAACCCGTCATTGAAAGTACTTGATATAGAAAAGTTTGCAAAAGTTGCACATGAGCACGGTGTTCCGCTTATAGTTGACAATACCTTCCCTACACCGGTATTTTGCAGACCTTTTGAGTGGGGAGTGGATATAGTGGTACATTCCACCACAAAATATATGGACGGATCTGCAAATGCCGTAGGCGGTGCGGTAGTGGATTCCGGAAATTTTGACTGGGAGAAATACGGTGATAAGTTCAAAAGCCTTACAACTCCTGATGAGACATATCACGGAATTGTGTATACAAAGACTTTCGGGAAAGCCGCTTATATCACAAAGATGACAACCAATCTGATGCGTGACCTTGGAGCAATACCTTCACCTCAGAATTCATTCTACCTTGGAATAGGACTTGAATCACTACACCTTAGAATGCCGAAGCACTATGAAAATGCACTTGCTATTGCAAAGCATCTGAAAAATCATCCTAATGTATCTTGGGTTTCTTTCCCGGGACTTGAGGGCGACAGCCAGTATGAGTTGGCTAAAAAGTATTTACCGAAAGGTTCATGCGGTGTCATATCATTCGGAATTGCAGGCGGCAGAGAAGCGGCAGTGAAGTTTATGGATGCTTTGAAGTTGGTGGCAATAGTTACTCATGTAGCGGATGCAAGAACCTGCGTACTGCACCCTGCATCCACCACACACAGACAGATGAATGATGATGAACTTATAGCGGCAGGAGTATCCCCTGACCTTATAAGAATGTCTGTGGGCATAGAAGACGCCGGGGATTTGATAGCGGATATAGAGCAGGCTTTGGAAGGTTAATAAAAGTTTGGTACCATAAAATTTAAAGACCGGTCGAAAGATTGGTCTTTTGTTTATATTAAGGAAAGGAACAATATGACTACAAAAGAAAAATTAAAAAAATATCATGACTGGATTTTTAAAATGTTCAGCATACCAAATGGCGTTAAATATTATTGGAATTGACAAGCAGACAGTGGCACCGAGTGCGGGAGCTGCCTATAGAGATGAAAGATCCGCGTATCTCGCAGGAGAGCTTTTCAGCCTTGAGACGGATCCTGAGACGGTAAAGCTTTTAAAAGAGTTAAAGGACAACCCTGAAGTAGATGCGGAGGATAAGCGTGCAATAGAACTTTATTATAAAAAAGCTATGGACACACTTTGTATACCGAAAGATGAGTATGTGGAATTTAAGAAGCTTTGTGACGAGTCATTTGATGCGTGGATACTTGCAAAGTCAAAGGCCGACTATTCGATATTTGAGCCATATTTAAAGAAAGTGATAGAAAGTCAAAAGAAACTTTACGGCTACAGAGACAGTGATAAGAGTATTTATAATCAGATGCTTGACGACTATGAGCCGGGAATGAATGTGGAAAAATATGATGAGTTCTTTGAAGCACTTAAAGAAAGACTGGTTCCGCTTATAAAGAAGGTGAAAGATGCAAAGCAGATAAAAGAAGATTTCCTACATCAGAGCTTTCCGGTTGAAGAGCAAAAGAAGTTTATGGATGAGCTGCTTAAGTACCTGCATTTTGATCCTTCATGGGGATATCAAAACGAGTCCGAGCATCCTTTCACATCATGGACTTGTGAGAACGACTGCCGTACAACTACAAAATATATAGAGAATAATGTAGCTTCCGCAATACTTTCAACAGTGCATGAGGTTGGACATGCCTACTATGAGCACAATATAAATCCGAAATATGACGGAATGATTTTATCTGAAGGTGTATCCTCAGGAATGCATGAGTCACAGTCAAGACTGTGTGAGAACTATCTCGGAAAGACATTAGCTTTTTGGAAGTATCACTATCCGAAATTGCAGAAAGTTTTCCCAATGCAGCTTGAAAAAGTAAGCCTTGAGGATTTTTATGGGGCAATCAATGCTTCAAAGCCTTCATTTGTACGTACGGAGGCTGATGAGCTTACATATCCGCTGCATGTACTTATCAGATATGAGATAGAAAAGGGATTGTTTGACGGCAGTATTTCCACAGAAGGACTTGATAAGACATGGAATGCAAAGTATAAGGAGTACCTTGGAATAGATGTGCCTAATGACAAGCTGGGTATTTTACAGGATGTACACTGGTCTGACGGAAGTTTCGGATATTTCCCGACATATGCACTTGGTACAGCCTTTGCGGCACAGTATGTTCACGCTATGAAAAATGATTTGGATGTAGATAATTTACTTGAAAATAATAAATTCGATGTAGTAATGAATTGGTTAAGGAAAATATACATACCTACGGTTTTCCGCTATGAAGCACCAAAGCTTATGAAGATGGTAACAGGTGAAGAATTTAATGTAAATTACTTCCTTGATTATATTGAAGATAAATATACAAAATTATATCAGCTTTAATTTTTTTACAGGGGTGTGAGAATATGAAGAGATTCTTGAGTATCTTAGTTATGGGAATCGTATATGCAAGCATAATATTAGCGTGTGAGATAGGGCTTGGGGTTAAACGCAGGCAAGTTTTTTTGTAATCTATATAGTATCGGCTGTAATCATTTTTTTGTTGGAGCTATATCGGTTAATATAATCTACAATGTAGTATATATAAAGAAAATACAGAAGCTTTTTATTGCTGTTTGATGAAGGTAAGTTTGATGAGTGCATTGATAAATTGAATGCTATAGAAGACTACAAAATCAAAATATATCAAAAATATGGCAAAACTGAACATGGCTTTTGCATTTATGAAAAAGAAGGATTACGGTGAGGCAAAATATATATTTGAAAATTTTGGAAGTTCACTTGAAAAGATGCCTGAAGTGGAGATGGCAAGAAGGTTGAATTTGTGTCTTTGCTGTTTTTATCTCAAAAAAATATGAGAGAGCAAAAGAATTGTATACAGACAGTAAGCCTTTTTGACAAGTACAGAGAGACTGATGATTACTATGAGTATTTTATATTACTTGATATGTTTATGTATGTAGTTTTTAATAAGGACACCACAGAAGCAAGGAAACGTTTACATGAGGCGAGGCTTTTATGTAAAGATGAGGAGTTTGAAGAGGATTTTGAGTATCTTGAGTCGATTATAAACGGGTATAAGTCCGTTTGATCGTACAGCTAATATATTATAATAAGGGAGAAAGCTATGGAGAAAAAGCCTTACAGTGCAGGTGCGGTGAAGATGTCTTTTTGGTTTTATGGAGTTTCGCAAGGTGGTGGAGCTTCGCCTCCGGTAAAAACATTGGAAGAAATCAAAGAGATGAATAAAAACGAAAATATATTCGGTGCGCTGACTGCCGCCCGTGCCAATCAGATTTTTGTTACAGTGTCGGGAAGAATTAAGACACTTGATAAAAGTTTTATGGAAGTGTTTCAAAGAAGTGATGTTGCAATGCAAAAGATATTTGTGCTGGTTTCGTCACTTGCCTATGACAGCCTGTTTTTTTGAGTTTGTATATGAAGTGATTCGTGAAAAAGCTTATTTTGGGGGCGGATACTTTAACCGACAGCGATATAAGGATTTTCTTTAAGGATAAAAAGCCTTCAGGATGAAAAAGGTTGCCAAGTGGACAGCCGCCACACTAAAAGCGCTTGGAGCATACTATAAGACAATGCTTTGTGAGGCGGGACTTTTAGATAAGGGCAAGGCGGACAGAAAGATTATAAGACCTGTCTTAAGTCCTACAGTCGAGAGTGGTTAAATACACATGATATGGAAGTATGTGTGAAAGCATTGAATGGAGTAAGATAATGACAGATTTGACAGAGCGACTTGATATGATGGAAGCCGCCATAAAAAAAGCCGAGATTTCGCAAAAAGTGCCGGAAGGGCAAATGAGGGTAAACTATTGGCTGTTTGACTATCCGCCTGAAAAACGAGCTTGAAGTCAGAGAGGATAGCTCATTTGAAAGCTGAAAAACGAAAGCGGAGCAAATGATTTTACTCTGGCGGTATTTGACCTGTATGATATAATCATAGATTTTCTTGAAAAATAAAAATTTTTATAGAAAAAAATGCTTTTGATTTTGAAAAAGAAAAAAAGGGTTTGGAGAGAATCACAAAGGCTGTAAGCAATTCTATGAAGTTCAATGATGACGACAGTGTTATTGTACAGTATATAAAAGATAATACTCCGGATAATGCCGTTGTATTTTTGTGCGGTATCGGGAAATGTTATCCTATACTTCGTTCACATAAGGTGCTCAACAACTTACATCAGGCATTTGTGAAAAGCGCCTGTGGTGATGTTTTTCCAGGGCACATACAATGAACAGGAACTTATCCTGTTCGATGAGATAAAAGACGATAATTATTACAGAGCATTCAAGCTTGTGAAATAGGAGGATTTAAAGTGCAGATTAAGGATATGTTTGCAAAAAAGATTGACCGTGAAATCCAGGGAGTCATCATAGTCGGACAGGGCGAAGAGACCAATGTGGCACAGGAGCTGGAAGAGTATGTGGTAACTAAAGAGCTGCAAAAGCATTTTGCGGATTTTTTTGCCGCCTACAAAAAGGGTATTGAAGGTATGACACCGAAGATGGGTGTATGGATTTCAGGTTTCTTCAGGCAGTAAATCTCACTTTCTAAAGATTTTATCCTATCTTTTTGGACAATAAGTCTGTGGGAAACAAGCACGCCTATGACTATTTTTGTGGACGATAAAAAGATAACGGATGAAAAAAATACTTTCAGATATGAGGCTTGCAGCTTCCACTCCTTCAGATGTTATCCTCTTTAACATTGATTCAAAGAGTGAGTCAAGCGGAAAGCAAAATAAGGATGCCATAGTCAATGTATTTTTGAAGGTCTTTAATGAAATGCAGGGATTTTGCGGCTCAATGCCTTATTTGGCAGACCTTGAAAAGAAAAGCTAACGATGACGGAAAGTTTGAAGAATTTAAAAAGCTTTGAAAAATGAGTATGGAGAGACTTGGGAAGAATCACGCTCCGACTTTGATTTTTATTCAAGACAGTGTAGTGGATGCGCTTGCAGATATCGGTTTTATGAGTGAGGATGCGGCAAGAAACTGGTGTGAGAAGGCATCCACAAGCTATACTATAAGTATTGAAGACTTTGCAAAGAGAGTAAGAAGCTATATAGAAAAAAAGGGAAACAACCACCATGTAGTATTCCTTGTGGATGAGATAGGGCAATACATAGGAGACGACTCAAAGCTTATGCTCAATCTTCAGACCGTTACCGAGGAGCTTGGCAAGGAATGTATGGGCAAGGCATGGGTGATTGTCACATCACAACAGGATATAGATTCCATAACCAAGGTAAAGGGAAATGATTTTTCAAAAATTCAGGGACGTTTTGATACCAGACTTTCACTTTCAAGTGCAAATGTTGACGCAGTTATCAAAAAGAGAATACTTGATAAGACTGAAACGGCAGCCGAGACCCTAAGACTTTTGTATGAGCAAAAGGCGACCGTAATCAAAAATTTGATTGTATTCAATGACGGAGTTGAGAAAAAACTGTATGCAAATGAAAATGATTTTAAGGAAGTGTATCCTTTTGTGCCTTATCAGTTCAATCTGCTTGCAAGTGTGCTGACATCTATCCGTACACATGGAGCTTCAGGCAAGCACCTTTCAGAAGGTGAGCGTTCAATGCTGGCTTTATTTAAGGAGTCCGCAACCGACTGTAAGGATGATGAGGTGGGAATACTTGTGCCTTTTCATCGCTTCTATGATGCGCTTGAAAACTTCCTTGACCACAGCCACAAGGGAGTTATATCAAAGGCATATGACAATACGGCGATCAATCCTTTAAATAAGGACGGCGATGTCTTTACAATCAATGTTTTAAAGACTCTTTTTATGATAAAGTATGTAGATCAGATTGAGTCAAATATCGACAATATCACAAGCCTGATGGTTGAAAATATAGATGATGACAGAATAGAGTTAAAGTCAAGGGTGGAAGAGGCACTGAAAGTCTTGATAAACCAAATGCTTATACAAAAAAACGGAAGTCTATACATATTTTTGACGGATGAAGAGCAGGAAATCAACAATGAGATTGCAAAAGAAAATGTTGAGATGTCCGAGGTCATCACAAAGATAGGTGAGATGATATATGAGGATATTTTAAAAGAAAACAAGTATAGATATCCTTCATTTAACGGCAGATACTCATTCGGTTTTAATCAAAATATCGACGACCGTCCGTATAAGTCCAACCAGAACTTCGATATAGGTCTTCGTATACTTACACCTTGGTATGATGTCAAAGAAGATGCCACACTGCGTATGATGTCCGGACAGGGCAGAGAAGTAATAGTACTGCTGCCGGATGACGACGAGTTTTTGAACGAGATGACGATGAGCCTTAGAATAGAGCGTTTCTTAAGAAAGAATGCCACATCGGGACAGCTTGCAAAGTATGAGAATATCAAAAAGAGTAAGCATGACGAGATGAATGAGAGAAATTCCAATGCAAGGCTTTATCTTGTGGAGTCGCTAAAGGATGCAAGATATTATGTAAACGGAGATATTGCAAGGCTTTCAGCAAGGGAAGTGAGTACAAAGGTGAATGAGGCAATAGGACGCCTCGTTCAGATAGTATTCCACAAGCTCTCTTATATAGATACCGTTATGGGCGAGACCGATATAAGAAAACTCTTTGATACCGGCAATCAGATGAAGATAAACGGAGGTACCGTAGCAAATATCCATGCGACAGATGATGTGTTAAGCTTTATCTCTATAAATTCAAAAGGCCATATGAAGACTTCCATGAAGACTGTAAAAGATCGCTTTATGAAAGCACCTTACGGATTTGTGGAGGATGATATATATTGGATAATTGCATATTTATTCAAGGTCGGAGATATTGCATTCACATTAAACGGTGCGTCCGTAAATCTTAACAATAAGAGTGTGGATGAGATAATAAACTACATCACAAAGAAGGCTTTTACAGAAAAACTGCTTATGGAAGAGCGTGTCCGTGTAAGCGAGAAGGATAAAAAGGAAGTCCGTGATGTGATGAAGGAGGTATTCCATACTCCTATAGTACCTGATGACGAGGATGCCATGATGTCGGATTTCAAGAGGCATGCAAATGATATGATAAATGAGTTGAAGGACCTTGAAATAAATTATATTAAGTATAATTATCCGGGAAAGAAGGTCATAGAGGACGGTAAGAAATTATTTCAGTCTGCAATTCAGCTAAGTGATACTTTGGAGTTTTTCGGGCATATCTCAAAGATGAGAGACTTTTTCTACGATTTTGATGAAGACTATGAGCCGGTAAAGGCTTTCTTTAAAGGAGGTCAAAAGGAGATATTCAGCCGTGCTATAGATAAGCTTAGGATTTATGATGACAGTAAGACTTATATAGTGGACGCTACACTTGAGGACACCGTAAAAAAGATGCGTGACATTTTGAAGATGAGTGTGCCGTACAAGGAAATCCACAAATTGCCTGAGCTTATAGAGCAGTACCAAGATGCTTATAATAAGGTGTTGGACGAAGAGATGCACCCTATATGCGAGTCTATTAAAGAGTGTAGGACATATATATCGGATACTTTAAGCAAAAAAGAGTATGCAAATGAAAAAAGGCAAAAATATCTTTCAGGTTTTGACGAGTTGTTAAATGAAGCGGGCAGTTCCACCAATGTATCAACTCTTAGAGGTCTTGAAGATAAGGCAAAAGCTTTGATGACACGTCTGTTGGGTGAGATGGATATGCTTGATGAGCAGATTGCAAAAAAGAAGCAGGCTGAGATAGAGCAAAGTCTGAAAGAAAAGGCCGGACAGATGGGCATTGATGTCGATGACGATCAAGTAAAAAAGAGTATTGAAGAGCAAAGTAAGCAGTACAAAGTCAAAAAGACAAAGAACATCCCGATAAAGAAGATGACAGGTACAATGCTTTGGAGGCTTGAGAGCAAGGAGGATATCGACAGGTACTTATCATCTCTGCGTGAAAGGATGTTAAAAGAGCTTGAAGAGGATACTGTTATAAATATACAACTATAAACGGGAGGAAATTCTACTCTTCGGTACGGATAATCGTATTATGTCTGTTTTGCCGCAACATAAAACAGATGCGATTTTTAGAGTATTCAATGTTGATCGTTATGATGATAGGGACGTTGTAATTACAAACCTTATTGAAAGTTATGATCGTTTGATGGAATTTGGAAGGAAGCACCTAAATGATGTATTTACTTTAGATGGAATACAAAGAGTAAGCGCCAGAGATGCCATACTACGTGAGATTATCTCTAATTCACTTATGCATCGTGATTTTGCCGGTGGATATGTACCAAAATTTGTCATTGAACGTGATAAAATTATAACAGAGAATGCTAACCTTGCACACGGACATGGAAATCTGAATTTGAATACATTCAGACCTTTTGCAAAAAATCCTGTGATAGCAAAAGTGTTTAGGGAAATAGGACTTGCTGATGAGCTTGGAAGCGGTATGAGAAATAGTTATAAGTATACAATGCTGTATTCAGGTGGAAGACCTATTTTTACAGAGGCGGATATTTTTATTACAGTGATTCCGTTATCAGAAGCCTCTACAGCCACGGTCGGTCCGGTGACAGGAGGTACCCCCCAAGATACCCCCCAAGATTTGGAGAAAAGATTGGAAGAATTGGTTGAATTTTGCAGTATACCTCAGAGCAAACGTAATATGATGGATTATATCGGACTTACCGATAGTAAGAGCTTCAGGGAAAGATATCTTGTTCCTTTGATTAATGCAGGAAGAATTGAGATGACAATACCGGATAAGCCGAAAAGTAGAAATCAGAAGTATAGAAAAGTAGATATTAAAGCTTAGAAAGTAAATATTAAGATAAAAAAATATAGGATACATAAACGGGAGGAGCTTGATGGATAAGACATCCATAAAAAACTTTGCGATTTGGGCGAGGAATAAGCTGATTGCGGATATCGGTTATAAAGCTTCATTGATGGGAATAACCGAGGACGGAATCAGTGAGGCGCTGTCACAGTCTACTATAAGCACGGAGTTTTATGATATCGGGACTGACAATCCTTATGCTATAAGCACAAATCAGATAAAGCAAAGAAAAAGACTTGTAGAAGTAATCAGAAAAAGAAGCGGATACAGACTATAAAACCGCATATAAATACATAATTGAAGAGGTTGCCTATACTTGGTTTAACAGACTCATTGCCATACGATTTATGGAGGTAAATGACTATTTGCCTTCTCGTATGCGAGTACTTTCATCAGTGTCGGGAAAGCATGAGCCTGATATTGTAACAAATCCTTTTGAGGTGGAGCTTGAGCTTGGTGATGATGATAAAGAAAAGATAAACACGTATAAGAGTGACAACAATATTGATGAGCTTTTCAATCTCCTGTTTATAAAACAGTGTAATGCTCTAAATACCATATTGCCTGCACTTTTTGAAAAGACCGACGACTATACGGAGCTGCTTTTGAATCTGTCAGTTATCGACAGAGACGGCGTTGTGTATAAGCTTGTAACAGATATCGCAGAAGATGATTTCAATATAGAAAAGGGCGGTCAGGTAGAGATTATAGGATGGCTGTACCAATATTATAATAGTGAGCCGAAGGCCGCCGCATTTGCAAAAAAGGGTAAGATAAGTAAGGAAGAGATCCCTGCGGTTACACAGCTTTTCACTCCGGACTGGATAGTGCGCTATATGGTGGAAAACAGCCTTGGCAGACTGTGGGTAGAGGGACATACTGATGAAGAGCTTAAGGCAAATTGGAAGTACTACCTTGAGGAAGCGACTCAGGAAGTCTGGGTGGAAAAGCAGCTTACAGAAATCAGAAAAGAGTATGCGAAGCTCTCACCTGAGGATATCAAGATAATAGATCCCTGTGTAGGCTCGGGACATATTTTGGTATATGCTTTTGATGTGCTGATACAGATATATGAGAGTGCAGGTTACAGCACTCGTGACGCCGCAAAATGTATCTTGGAGCATAATATCTACGGGCTTGATATAGATGACAGAGCCTTTCAGCTGGCATATTTTGCTATAATGATGAAAGCAAGGCAGTACAACAGAAGAATCTTAAACGGTGAGTATAAGCCGAATGTCTACTCTATCAAGGAGAGCAACGGTATAAACAGAGAGCATCTTAACTACCTTGGAAGCGGATGTAGCGAAGATGAAAGAAATAAGGCATTAGAGCAGACAGGTATCTTGTTGGATACGTTTAAAGACGCCAAGGAGTACGGTTCAATACTTAATGTGGAAGAATTTGACGCAGAGCTGCTTGAAAAGTTCGTTTCACAAAGTGAGCCTGACGGACAGATAAGTATGCATACTGTGGGCATAGAAGAAACTATACAAGAGCTTAGACAGATAATCGCAGTGGGCAAGGTGCTTTCAGAGAAGTATCACACTGTGGTTACAAATCCGCCGTATGCAGGAACAAGCAATCTAAGTTCTAAGCTGAATTCCTATATCAAGGAAAATTATCCTGACAGCAAATCTGATTTATTTGCGGTATTTATAGAGCGTTGCAGTGAGATGACAGGAGAGAACGGTTATCAGGCAATGATAACACAGCATTCGTGGATGTTCTTATCAAGCTTTGAAAATCTTAGAAAGAAGATGATGCAAAGTGAAATTATAAATATGGCACATCTTGGAGCAAGGGCTTTTGAAGAAATCGGCGGTGAAGTGGTGCAGGTGACCGCATTTGTACGGTGTATAGAGCATATAAAAGGCTATAGAGGAACTTACTGCAGACTTATAGAGCCGACTTCGCAGCAAGGCAAAGAGAAGATGTTTTTGGACGGAGAAAACAGATATATCACTGTGCAGGATAACTTTAAAAAGATACCGGGTGAACCTGTAACTTACTGGATTAGTAAAAAAAGTTTTTGATGTATTTGGCAGTAAAGATATGTCTTATATAGGGAGCGCAAAGGCTGGAATTGGAACAGGAAATACAGAATTATTTTTTTAAAATTATGGTTTGAAAATATCATTTGGTAGAATATCATTCAATAAAAAGTAGTGAAGATATAAACAAGGTGATTTTTGTACCAATAAATAAAGGTGGTAATTTCAGAAAATGGTATGGAAATTTTGAATATATTATAAATTGGGAAAATGGCGGTAAGAATGTTAGAGAATATAGAGATGAAAATGGAAAAAGGCATCATACCCTAGAAACATTGAATCACAGCTAAAAGAGTCGTTGACATGGAGTGATATTTCAACATCTATATTTTCACTTAGATACTCACCAGAAGGGTTTTTTTCTTCTCAGATGTAGGTAATTCTTTGTTTGTTAATGATAGAGAGTTGATAATGTATATTAGGATATTGTAATTCTATAGTATTTAACAATTTGACTAGTATCATTAATCAGACTATACATTTTAAACCAGGTAATATGATGCATATGCCATTAATAATAAGTGAAACTTATAGAAGTAGAATAGATTTGCTATCAAGAAAAAATATTGATTTATCCAAGTCCGACTGGGATTCCTATGAAACCTCATGGGATTTTGTAACTCACCCACTTATAAAGCCTGTTCTTACAGAAAATAATTCTAACCGGTCACAAATTCTTATTGCCGACTGCTACAATGCATGGGTAGAGGAGTGTGAATCTCGCTTTAATAAGCTGAAGGCTAATGAAGAGGAGCTGAACCGTATATTTATAGATATCTACGGTCTGCATGGTGAACTTGCTGCCGATGTGGCAGATAAGGATATTACAGTGCATCGCATATTTGATACCAAGGAGGATATACTCGAGTCTATGAAAGGCTCAAACTATGTTCGTACCAAGCGTAATGAAGTGGTATCACTGCTTTCATATACTGTGGGATGTATGTTCGGACGCTACTCACTTGATGTAGAGGGGCTTGCATACGCAGGCGGAGAGTGGGATGATTCAAAATACATTACCTTTAAGCCTGATAGTGACAATATTATTCCGATTACAGATGAAGAATACCTTGATGATGATATAGTTACAAGGCTTTGTACTTGGCTTAAGGCAGTCTATAGTGAGTCCACGCTTGAAGCTAATCTTGACTTTATTGCGGATGCACTTGGAGGTAAGGGCAATACAAGCCGTGAGATTATAAGAAATTACTTTTTAAACGATTTCTTTAAAGATCATTGCAGTACCTACTCGGTAACAGGTTCAGGTAAGCGACCGATTTACTGGCTCTTTGATGCAGGAAAGCAAAACGGCTTTAAGGCGCTTATATATTTGCACAGATATAATGCAGACACTATCGGAAATTTACGTATCGACTATTTGCATTTGTTACAACGTATCTATGAGAGCGAGAGTAAGCGTATGCAAAGTACGATTGACAGTGCAAACAGCCCTCGTGAGGTGGCGCTTGCCTCAAAGAGAAAGGAAAAGCTTCAAAAGCAGTTGAAGGAATGTCATGAGTATGATGAGAAAATTGCCCATCTTGCCCTTAGTCGTATAGAGCTTGACCTTGACGACGGTGTGAAGGTAAACTACAGAAAGATACAGACAGATAGAGACGGCAAATTTTATGATGTGCTGGCAGATTCAAAGAATATCATGTCTAAGGAAAAATAGTATAACTTAAAGGTTATTGGAAAGTAGTAAAGCGATGGCGGAATTAAACCTAAAACAGATAAACGCTCGTCTGAATGAGGAGTTTAGAGGAGATAAGAGAAAACTTGTATTTTGGTATGATGACAAGGCCGAGTTTGCAGAGGATATAAAGGATATAGAACTTGACAATGCAAAGGTGTATTTTTTGCAACCTGACAATCAGTTTTATACAAAGTACTTTCTGGAGCGAAAGGATAAGGAGAACAATTATCTTATATATGCACCTTTTCCGAAGCCCGATGTAAGGGAAAATCATCTTGAAGATACATTGTTGTATTCAAAGAGATTTTTTTGCAGACAGAGCGTCACTGCTTATGTCAGACCTCGGGGTGGACGAGAAGTATAAAAATATCATTGAAAAGCATATCAAGTTCTTTGCAAATAAGGACAGAACACAGAAGTTTTATGACCTTGAGATTGAACAGTTTAATGGAGAGAACATAATTGTCGGAATGCTTTGCAGTATATGTCGTACACAGACCTGCTCTTTTGAAGAAGTGGTAAGAGCGGTTTTAAGTGACGGAGAATGTGAAGAGAACAAATTTATTGATACATTCAAAAAGTACGATTTACATAGTGAGTTTTGGAAGCTGTGTGAAAGACATTTCGGATATATTGACAATATACCGTCTCTGACAAATTTTGTTTTAACTCTTTTTATCACATATACCGCCAAAAGTATCACAGGAGAGTTTCCTGAGAGCTTAAAAAGTATGGTATCTCATAAGAGCGGAAATATCATTACATTTATGGATAATCTTAAAAACAGTGTACTGTATAAGGACAGATACAATGAATTGTCGGAATTTGTTTCAAATGAGTTGAATATAGTCAAAGTATTTGAGAATCTTTTGCCTGAAGAATTATTGTATTGTGACACCTTTGTATGTATTGATAAGATTATCATAAGGTGGATAAAAGAGCGTCTGCTTGCAGAGGATACAGGTGCAATGCTTGATAATCATTCAATAAAAGAGGTCGTTTCAATCAGATCAAAGATGCACTTTAGTGAGAGTACGGGAAAGATTTATCATATGCTTGGCAGTGCATATGATATTGTGATGAGCGCAAAGTATACCTGTCCTGACAGCTTTAGTGATATTTTGGAAAAGTACAAGACAAGCGATTATAAGATAGATCAAAACTACAGACATTTGTATTATGATTATGACAGCCTTGATGACAGTGAGGATTTTGAGAGACTGCGTGAGCTTGTAGAAAATATCTACACCAATGAATACCTTGACAAGCTTTTACAAAAATGGAACATCGGTATTTTGGAGGATAATGCATTCGGTAAGCTGCCTTTACAAATAGACTTTTATGACAGCAATATCGGAGGTCTTAAGGACAGAACTGTTGTCATAATTTCAGATGCGCTTCGCTATGAGGTGGGACATGAGCTATATACTACATTGGCAGACGATCCGAAGAGCAATATAAGGATTGATACAAGTTTGAGTGTATTGCCTTCTTATACAAGGCTTGGAATGGCGGCATTATTGCCACATAAGAGCATTACAATGAGTGATGATTATACCGTGCTTGTAGACGGTATGAGCTGTGACAATCTGCTTACAAGGCAGAATATATTGCAAAGATATTGTGATAACAGTATTTGTGTACAGTTTGATGATATTAAAAATATGAAAAAGTCGGAGCTTCGAGATATATTTACCGGAAAGCAGCTTGTCTATGTCTATCACAATCAGATTGATGCCAGAGGTGATAAGGCAAATACTGAGGATGAGGTGTTCGTAGCCTGTAAGGAGGCGGTAAATGAGATAGCGGATTTGATTCGCCGTATATCGTCAAATGCCAACACTCACCATTTTATTGTTACGGCCGACCACGGATTTATCTATAAAAGAGATAAGCTTAATGAGAGTGACAAGATAAATGTAAGAGATAAGAACGCTTTTGTAAACCGCAGATTTATAGTATCGACTGAGGCGATATATGAAGACGGTATAGAGAATATTTCCATTGGTAAGATTTTAAGAAATGATGACGGCAAGGTGGTATCATTTCCTATAAGCAGTAATGTTTTTAAGGTGTCCGGAGGAGGACAAAACTTTGTACATGGCGGCTCGTCTCCTCAGGAAATGCTTATTCCCGTGCTGAATATTAAGATGGAGCGCGGTCATATTGATACGGGGAATGCGCAGATAGCGCTTGTCAGTATGGTGCAAAAGATTACAAGTAACGTTACCGTACTTGAATTTATCCAGTCGGAAGCTGTAAGCGATACGATCAAGGCAACTACATATAAGCTTTATTTTATCTCTGATGATAATGAGAAGATATCAAATGAAGCGACTCTTTTTGCAGACAGCAGAGAGCTTGATGCAAGAAAGCGAATTTTCCGTATGAATTTCAGATTCAAAGATAAAAAGTATGACAAGAACAGAAATTATTATCTTGCGGCATATGATGAAGGCAGCGGTGAAGAGATTTGGCGCCACCATGTTGTTATGGACTTGGTAGGAGAGAGTTTTTAGGAAAATCCTGACAGAAAGGACATGGAAGATGGGAGAATATAAGCCGCCTTTTCATATAACTGACAGGATTACAAACCTTGTAGCGGCCATATGTGAACAGGTAGGAAGAATTACGGTACTTTCTCATGGAAATTTGAGTCCACATCTGAAAAAAAGAAAACAGAATAAGAACAATCCATTCGTCACTGGCAATAGAGCAAAACTCACTTTCATTAGAGCAGGTGACGGCTATTCTTGACGGAAAGAGAATTCTTGGAAATCCGAATGAAATAAGAGAGGTTAAAAACGCCTATGATACATATGAGTTGATGCTTTCGCTTAATCAATATTCTGTAGAAGAAATGTGGGGGATTATGCGAAAGGAAGCTTTCCCTAAGGATATGAGATTGTAATGAGTTTGTTAAAGCCAACAGTATAATTTGGGAAGTTATTATTATTTTAAAAAGGAGGTTAGTATGAGGATAAAAAAAATTGTAGGAATATTTTTGGCGGCAATGACTATGCTTAGTGCCTGTAAAAAGGGCGGTACACAGTTAGAAAATAAAAGTATTACTGAATCTGATAAATCCATAAAATCTGTTGAAGCTGTGATTCCGAATCCGGTTTCGGAGGGAACAGATGTTAATAAGTTTATAAACGGAGATGATCACTGGAAATGGTGGGAGGATTATATAGAAAAGGTTCACAACTCACAAACTGTGCAGGAAGGGATGGGACAGTACTATGAACAGATACAGAAGGAACTTTTATCAGATGCCTCAGATCATAATGCAGTATGTTCGCCATTGAATATTTATATGGCACTTTCCATGCTGGCTGAAGCGACAGATGGAAATACACGTAAGCAAATACTTGATGTGCTTAATGTAAAGGATATGGATGTCTTAAATAAGCGAATAGAAGCGATATGGGATGCCAATTATGTGGATACACCTGCACTAAAGAGTATGTTGGCAAATTCTATATGGTTAAAAAGCGGTATAGGGTATAATGAAGATACTTTAAAAAGGCTGTCAACGGAGTATCATGCTTCATCTTACAGCGGTGAGATGGGATCTAAGTCAATGAATCTGAAACTTCAAAAATGGACTGATGAGCATACAGGAGGATTGCTTAAAGAGTATACAAAAGAATTGGAACTTAAACCGGAATCGGTGTTGGCACTTATTTCAACCGTTTATTACAAGGCATCTTGGGATAAGGAATTCCCAAAGGAGCAAACAAATGATGGAATATTTCATGGGCTTTCAGGGGATAAGTCGGTTCCTATGATGAACAATGATGTTATGACAAATTTGTATCAAACAGAGCATTTTCAGGCTGTAGGATTGAGCCTTGTCGACAGTGGTGCAATGTATTTTTTCCTGCCTAAAGAAGGTTATAAAGCACAGGATATTGCAGCAGATCCACAAATGATAAAAATCTGTATGGAACCTGCAAGTGTGGAAAGTAATTCGGCATTGGTGCATCTGACAGTTCCAAAATTCAATGATTCGGCTAAAATAAATCTGTTGGAGTGTCTGAAGAATATCGGAATTACAGATGTGCTTTCAGACAAACAGGCAGATTTCACTCCACTTACAAAAGAAGTTGAAAATATTTATGTAAGCAGAGCAGAGCATGCCGCCATGGTAAAGATAGATGAGGAAGGTGTTACAGGTGCGGCGTATACTGCACTTATGATGGAGAGCGCAGGAATAATACAGAATCAGGTGGATTTTATTATTGACAGACCTTTTGTATTTGCAGTGGCGGCTCCTGACGGTTCAATTCTTTTTACAGGAGTTATTCAGAATATAGAGTAGTATATCTGAAGTTTTTAAAACACTGATTTATGATTTTTATAAAAATCCGGTTAGTATTCATTACCAACCGGAATTTTTTATATCTTTTTGACCTGTCTGTTGTCAACCTTATATAGGGTCAGCAGGTTAAACAAGAGGTTACTGTCTTTAGGGTAGGAGAGGTATCTTGCTTCCCAAGTAGGAGCAAACTTTTCCTTATATTTTCTGAGACCGCCGAAGGAATAGAAACGGGTTGCAAATGTGTATACCAAAAAGGCAAGTTTTTCCTCCAAAAAAGCTGTGGTCGTTTTGACCCACATTGGATAGAGGTGCCATTCAAGGTCAAAGTACATCACATCCTTTTTCCTTCATATAAAGGAAAATCTGTACAAAGAGATAGTCCATGATACCGTTTCTTTCAGTCTGAGGGTCGTATCTCATCAAGTCTATACTTGATTCGGTGGCGGTATTGCATACAAGGAAGTTTGCAAACGCCTGTACTTTTCCTGATTCATCAAGTACACAGGCGATAGGAGCTAATGAGAGGTAGTCTCTGTCAAAAAAGCCGAGTGAAAATCCCTTTTCCTCTCTGCCTGAGAGCCAAGAATTTGAAATATTTTCAAGTTCATCCATAAATTCGTTTGAAAAAAAGGAGGATTCATTATCTTAAAAGCTGTATCCTGAGTTTTTCGCCTCGGTTTATAATGGCACGAAACTTTCTTCCGGATTTTTCCCACAAGTCCGAATTCATTAAGATTTACTTTGGCAGTCTCACCGAATTTCATAAACTCATATCCAAGCTCATGCAAAAGTAAGGTCAATTCACGGCCGACTTCATAGAAAAGCGGAATAAGGTTTTTGGATTCGGCTTCATTTATAAATTTGGTGACGGCATTTTTAAAGTACTCTTTTTTACCTATCGGGTCACCCATAACGATAGCCTTGCCGTCCTCCAGGGCAAACTGGAATACCACAAGTCCTTTATCATCTTCGGTGTAGTAGTAGAGCAGTTTGTCATCCAAAAAAATGCAAGTGAAGCGTTCAGATTTGTATTATCAAAACTTTTTAAAAAAATTTTTGATATTTGACCTTATCAAACTTCTCACCGAATGAAAAATGCCTGTCCTTTGCAAGTGATTCCACTACAATATAAAAACAGTGTTATTATGACAAGGTAGATGAACAGATGTAAAAAAACGGTTTAAAAACACATTAAAAAAATGCATTTTTCGGAGCGTATTTTTGCACCGACATTGCTGTGGAAGATAATATATCCCAGACTTTCATGTCCTGTATTTTTACTTGAAATATACATAAGAAAGAATGTGAGTGCAAAAGCTGCCTACAATATATCCTATATCTTTTAATCTGTCTTCAGGAGGGTAGAAAAAAATGATTTCCTGTCCAAATCCTTTCTCCTTGAAAAATACCAAAAGGATGAATATTATCAGATATATGCTGCTGAAAACTGAAATATCTCCGATATTTATATAAATCAGACTTATAAAAGACAAACAGGCGGCAAACCAAAGTGCAAACTGTGAGCGTCTCTTTAACAGCCTTCCAAGCAGGAAGAATAAGCTTCCAAGTAAGAAGCTCGGGAACTGGAAAAGCAGCTGTCCATGTATGGGGTCCATCTTTCCGATAATAGGTATGGAGTGTATACTGTCGGGAAGGATGGCTGTCGCCATCAGAAAAAATCCGAAGAAATTTGCCATAAAGTGGCTTACACTTTGCTTTACAAGTTTTGAAAGTTTATTCGGAATACCCGAAAACTTATCGTTGATTTGACCTCCCATGCTCTTTAAGAAAAGGATAAGTCCGATAAAGAACGGAATTATATAATAAAAAACTCTAAAGAGCAAGAGCCAGCTTGCAGCTTCATTGTGATTGATTGACAGATGTAAAAGTCCGCTAATCATCATAAGATCAAAGCTTCCGAGACTTCCCGGTATCATAGACACCATACCTATGCATATGGAGATAAAATACAATGGAAGTATATTTACCAATGACACATCATATCCCAAAGTTCTTCCGACATAGAAGAAAAATAACGATACAAAGCTCCAGTCAAGTAAAGATGTTACTATAAGTGCCGACATCTTTTTGCCGCTTAAGTTTCCGAAGTAATCCATATTTTTTCTGGTAGAAAGTATAAGCAAAACCGGAAGTATAATTGAGGCAATGATAAGTACGAAGCTGTAAGGTCTAAGTGTGTCATTTTTTGCATAAAAAAAGATAAAAAACACTGAAAGCAGTGAGAGTAGAGAAAGTCCCGACATAAAGTAAGGCATTACCTTTGATATGCCCTGCATTGTCTTGCCCTCTTTTTCTTTTTCACTGAAATAGCTGTAGCGAAGTCCTACATCCACAAGCCCTGCAAATCCGATAAGGTTGTTCAGGCTGTTTATAGTCCAGCTGCTTTCAATAAGCTTGCCTACAGAAATCTCTTTGCCAAGTTCTTTTGTCAGTATATAGTCATAGAGCATCATCGGAGATACCGCAAGTATTCCGAATATAAACAGGCTTAAGACCTGAAGAGGTGAAAGATGCTCTATTATCTTTTTTACGGCACTGAATGATATAGTCTTTCCCATATGGAAAAAGTTCTATAATTACAAGAATAAGTATTGATATAAAAAGTATACCTTTTTAGGATATTTTTGGTATTTTTTTAGGAATGAGATTATACTGCGCATCCTACCTCCTTGAAATATATTGAACCAATTTGTAAACAGTCTTATTAAAGTAGGTACTGTCTTTCTTAGGAATGTTATGTCCCTGATTTTTTTCTTTCTATAAACTTTCCGTGTGGGAAGAGTTTTGATATAGATATACTGTGACTTCTCTTTATCATATCGTGGTCACCTACTAAAACGATGACAGGATAGTCCGCATTTTTGAAGGTATCTTTTGATATATCAAGACTTTCATGAAGCAGAGGAGACACCACAGACTTTCTTTTGAAAGCAGGTAAAAATATGCCGAGAGCTTTGTAGAAGTATTCTTCAAAAAAACAGGCATATTTTGGAAGAAACTTTAAACCGTCAAATGAGATATTGCCGCTGTTTGCAATAATGCCTGCCACCCTTTTGCCGTGCAGTTTTGCAAACTCTATAGCAAGATTGGCACCGTCACTGTGTCCTACAAGCAGGCATTTTTCTGTATGCAAATGTGAGAGCAGCTCTTCAAGGCTGTCAGCCAGGTAAGAAAAGCTTACCTTTTCGAGTAAATCGCCTGATTTGCCATGTCCCAAGCTGTCCACAAATATAAGTTTGCAGTATTTACTTAGAACTCTTTGTTTTTTTAAAGTATCCGCTTTCAAGGTTGTTACCGTGTAAGAAAAACAACCGGAAAAACCTTCTCCACAAATTTCATAATGTATATATTCACCGTTTCTTCTATAAAAACTTCATATATAACACACTTTCATAGCTTTACTTATGAACAAGTTCTAGCACAAAGAAATAAAAAAGTCAAATAAAAAAGGACTTCTTTAAAAAGTCCTTTTAATAATCAGTCAAATACTATAGGATTACTTTGTTTAGGCCTTAGTGAGAGTGCGGCACCTATAGCACCTGCGTATCTTCCAAGCGGATGTGTATGAATCTTTTTATCAAGCTTTTTCGACATAAGTTCTACAAAATAAGGTGTGAAGCTGAGACCGCCTGTAAGCATGACTTCGCCTTTTATACCATGCTTTTTGGCAAGAGATATTACTTTATTGGCTACTGAGTCTATAACACCTGCGGCAATATTTTCTCTTTTTTCACCTGAACCTATATAGCTTATTACTTCAGATTCCGCAAATACGGTACACATGGAACTTATAGACAGAGCGTCGCCGGAGTATGCAAGTGCATAAAGTTCGCCAAAGTCACATCCCAGCCTGTTTGCCATAACCTCTATAAACTTGCCTGTACCTGCCGCACATTTGTCATTCATCAAAAAGTCTTTCACCATGCCTTCCTCAAGTGTAATAATCTTTGTGTCCTGTCCGCCTATATCTATAACGGTACCGTTTACTTTAAACAGTGCATAAGCACCCTTGCCGTGACAGGTTATCTCCGTGATGTTTTTATCGGCATAGTCTACACATATCCTTCCGTAACCTGTAGCCGCACAAGCCATATCTTCACTAAAGCCTTTTTCTTTAAGCTTTTCCATTATAGCTTTGGCGGTTTCCTTACTGTTCCAACCTGTAGGCATACAAAATGAGTCAAGTAAAAATTCATTATCTGTAACCACAACCTTGGAAGCTGTAGAACCTATATCTATTCCTATGTAATATTTACAATCCATCAAAACCTCTTTATACGGCTATTGTTTCAAGGAAAGCCTCAAGTCTGGTATTTATCTGTCCCGCATCCGCCTTTGAATAGTCTGTTTCCACCTTAAGGTAAGGGATTCCCTTTGCAAGTACGGACTTTTTGACATTGTATGACTCTATAGAGAAAGTATGGCAGGCCTGAAGTATTATCTCAAGTACTCCGTCTACCTGATAATCGTCAATCATATCTGAGATGAACTTTAATCTGTTGGTATTCGGACTCATAACAGAACAGTTGATATTCAGATATTTTTTGGCAAGAGCCTCTGTCACAGGCAATGTTGTGTCAACTTTTTCGATTTTTTCTCTGTTACTGTTGCAGGCGTCAAATGCGACCACGTCCGCACCGAGTTCTTCCAATACTTTGATAGTTTTGTCTCTGACACCGCCGTTTGGACATCCTGTTATCAATATTCTTGGCTTCCTGCTTACCTTACCCTTATAGTTTGTCTCCCAGTCGGCTTTGACCTCATCTATTCTTTCTCTTAACTGCTTACAGCGTTCTTCCATACTCGGTATAAAACTCATTGTATCAAGCTTGGTTCCAAGTTCGTAGCCTGAGATAGGAGACGGATTTAGCTTACCGAGGTCAAGATATTCAAGTACAAGGTCTCTTTCTGCATTTTTTTGTAATATTGCTTTTTTAACATCCTCTTCGGTTATGGTGACGCCGTAGAAGTCTTCAAGCTTTTTCCAAAACTTTTTGATTTCGGCTTCCCACATTGTAAGTGCAACTTCATCTCTTGAAGAGGGCAGCTGCATAACATAGGTATCCTTGATGTCGTTCATAAGTTCAAACATTTTCTTTTTGCCGTCACAGGTGGTCTCGCCTACTATGAAGTCAGAGAAGTAAAAGTACGGGCAGGTATCTGTAAGTGCAAATCCGTAACTTGCCTTGATAAGAGGGCAAAGGTTGCTTGGCAGATGTTCTTCCGCGGCAGCTATAGGCTCTTCACTTGTAGCACAGAGTGTAACAGGAATTGCACCTGCGGCTATGATAAGTTCCGTAGGAATAAATGAGCAATATGTTCCTACTATCTTACCTCCGTTGTCTTTATGAGCTTTCATCTTCATAAAGCCTGATTTTCTTGCTTCAGGAAAACTCTCAAAATTTTCCGGCAGTCGTAACATAATGAAATCCTCCGTAAAAACGATATATTTGTTTAAATTGTACATAAAATAAACTAAAGTTTACAATAAATATATTTAATAAATCTGTTTTCTGTATAATTAGACAGGGTTTATTTGTTTTCTCAATAGCTATACTTGTATTTTTCAAGTCTTTAAACCTATATTCTGTAAAAAGATATTTTTTTAATAAAGATATTGTAAAAATAAGTATTTGCTATATTAGAAAAAGTATTCTTTTACTTAATAAAGTATTTATACTGCCTCTAAAATATGACAGCTTTTACCAATGTATTAGAGTGTTAATATATGCAAAAAGATAGAAAATTGTGTAGTAAACTTGACTTTTTGTATATATTTTGTTAAATTTATATCGCATTTTAGATATGCATATAGACAATGATGTCGAGACGAGGATTCGCCATTGTCTTTTTTTATTTGACCAAGATATAGAGAAACCATTGGAGGTAGTAAAATGGGATTGATAGAAAATGAGTTTGTAAAGTTTATGGAAAAGTTTGATGAGCATCCGTTTGAGATGATAATCGACGGAAACAAGCATATGATCGGAGAAGGAGAGCCTACATTTTCTATCAAGGTAAATAAGGTGCCTTCAGTTGTGGATATGCTTACAAGTACATCTATCACTTTGGGTGAGGCATATATGGACGGAGATATCGAGATAGAGGGTGACCTTTATAAGGCTTTAAATATGTTCCTCGGACAGATGAGTAAGTTTTCAACAGATCAAAATAAGTTGAAGAAGCTTATATTCACTTCACTGTCAAAGAAGAATCAGCAAAAGGAAGTTTCTTCACACTATGATATAGGAAACGATTTTTACAGCCTTTGGCTTGATGAGACTATGAGTTATTCATGCGGATATTTTAAGAATGAAGATGATACGCTCTATCAGGCACAGGTCAACAAGGTACATCATCTTTTGGACAAGATGCATCTGAAAGAGGGTATGACAATACTTGATATCGGTTGCGGTTGGGGATTTTTGCTTATTGAGGCTGCAAAGAAGTATAAGGTAAAGGGTCTGGGCATCACTTTAAGTCATGAACAGAAGGCCAAGTTTGAGGAGAGAATAAAGGCAGAGGGTCTTGAAGATTACCTTGAAGTAGAACTTATGGACTACAGAGATCTTCCGAAAACCAAGAGAACTTTTGACAGCATTGTCAGTGTAGGTATGCTTGAGCATGTGGGCAGAGGCAATTATGCGGGAGTATTTGCAGTGTGCAAAGTCCGTACTTGCTCCGGGCGGTATATTCGTACTTCACTTTATCAGCTCTCTTAAGGAGTATCCGGGTGATGCATGGATTAAGAAATATATTTTCCCGGGCGGTGTTGTACCGAGTCTTCGTGAGATTATATCGGATGCAAGTGATTTAAGACTGTATACAATAGATGTGGAGAGTCTTAGAAGACATTATAATAAGACCTTGCTTTGCTGGAATAAAAACTTCCGGGCTCACAGAGATGAGATGGTTAAGATGTTTGATGAGAGGTTTGCAAGAATGTGGGAGCTGTATCTGTGCAGCTGTGCCGCTACTTTTTGGAACGGAGTTATCGATCTTCACCAGATCATATTTACAAATGATGTCAACAATGATTTACCGATGACAAGATGGTACTAATATAAAAAACTCTCAAACCGGTTTGCCGGAATGAGAGTTTTTTTGGTAAACAACATCGGTAAGGTGTGTTATTACCGAAGTGGTTACCCGATATAAAGGAATAGCTTTATATTACTTCTTTGGATAGAATCCGCTTGGGTTCTCATCAAGTTTGATAAGGATATTCTTCATCTGTGTATAGTGATCAAGGATAACTTTGTGTGTTTCTCTACCGATACCTGAAGTCTTATATCCTCCAAACGGAGCACCTGCAGGGATTGCATTATAGGTATTTACCCAAACTCTACCTGTTTCAATACTTCTTGAAACACGGAATGCACGGTTAAGATCCTTGGTCCAAACACCGCCTCCAAGACCGTATACGCTCTCATTTGCATATTTGATTACTTCATCTTCAGTCTTGAACTTGATGATAACTGCAACAGGTCCGAAGATTTCTTCCTGAGCCGCGTAAGAGTCGTTGGTTACATTTGTTATAAGTGTAGGCTTATAGAATGATCCTTTTGCCAGCTCACCATCCGTATAACGTGAACCGCCACATGCAATTGTAGCACCGTCTGCTACAGCTCTGTCTACACAAGCCTGAATCTTGGCTACCTGACCTTCGTTAATCTGTGAACCCATCTGTGTATTGATATCAAGAGGATTGCCTACCACAATCTTGTTAAACTGGTCTACAGCTCTCTTTACAAACTCATCGTAGATGCCTTCCTGTACAAATACTCTTGAACCTGCACAGCAAACCTGACCCTGATTAAAGAGGATTCCAAGCTGTACACCGTCAATAGCAAGGTCAAGATCACAGTCGTCAAAGAATATATTTGCCGACTTTCCGCCAAGCTCAAGTGTTGCAGGGATAAGCTTTTCGGCTGCAGCCTTAGCTACAGAATATCCTACTTCTGTAGAACCTGTGAATGCAAGCTTTCTGAATCCGTTGTGGTCAAGGATATACTGTCCTGACTTGCTGCCTGCACCTGAGATAACATTGAATACACCCTTAGGGATGATATCCTTTACAAGCTTTGCAAGCTCAAGGATTGAAAGAGGAGTGGAAGAACTGCTCTTAAGTACCGTACAGCATCCTGATGCAAGTACAGGTGCAAGCTTCCAAGCAGCCATAAGGAACGGGAAGTTCCAAGGAACTATCTGTCCTACTACACCGATAGGCTCTCTGAATACAAGTGAGAGTGTGTTCGGGTCAAGGAAGTTTGAAGTATCCTCCTCTGTACGAATTGCGGAAGCAAAATATCTGAAATGATCTGCAGCAAACGGAATATCCACATTTAATGTTTCACGAAGCGGCTTACCGTTGTCAAGACTCTCGATATAAGCGAGGTCATCTTTGTTTGCATCTATAACATCGGCAATCTTTAAAAGAATCTCGGCTCTCCTGATCTTATCAAGGTTTTTCCATGAATCAAAAGCTGCTCATGCCGCATTTACAGCGTCATCTACATCTTCCTTTGTAGCCTCTGCCACACTTGCGATTTTTTCCTTGGTTGCAGGAGAGTATGTATCAAAAAACTTACAGTCCTTTGAATCTCTGAATTCTCCATTAATAAAAAGTCCATACTTTTCGTCCGGTCTCTTTGCCATATTTAAAATACTCCTTTCGAGTTGTTAATCTTTAGTAAATTACTATAGATTGATTCTAGCATAAAAAGAAAAAAATAAAAAGCTATAGATTTTTGTAAAAGTAGATAATTTAACAAATGCAGATTGCTTACAACTAAATAAAAAGAGCATTTTTTTATATTATTTGCTAATATTATACAGCTATATTCGTCATGTTTTTTTATCAAAGTACATAGGGATTGCATAAAATTTAAAAAGCTCAAAATTGCAAAACATTGGTTAATATAGTCATATATATAGACACAAAAATAAAAAAATATATCTAATTTTATATATCTTTTAAACTTTTTGTAACTATTATTTTTTTGCTCTTATGTCGTATATTAGAAAGGCACAAAAGATGGAGGAAGATATGCAAAAGAGATATATTTGGACAGCAATAACATTAACCACATGTATTACAATGGCACAGGTGATGCCGGTTTTGGCAGGCAGGATAATAGGTCATGCCTCGGCAAAATTATGACGACTGCACAGAATGTAAGTACGGATTTTTAATTTTTGGGAAGTGAAATGTATACATATCAAAAGATGGAAGGTGATATAAATCTTTTGAAACAAAAATATGAGGGAGTCACTTCGGATTCTATAGGTACAACACCTGACGGAAGGAATATGTACAGAATAGTTATCGGAAACAAAGAAGCAGGAAAGAAGATCTTGGTAGTGGGTGCCATTCATGCAAGAGAGTATATCACCACACCGCTTGTAATGCGTCAGATAAAGGAGATGCTTGATAAAAGAGCTGAAGGCGATAAGAGCTTGGATGAAGTATGTATAGAGTATATTCCTATGGTAAATCCTGACGGAGTTGCAATATCACAAAGCGGTATGAACGGGCTGAATAAGGAAGAGTCAAAGAAGAAATTGCAGGAGATTATCGACAGCTGGTCGGAGTGGGGACTTAAGGAAAATCAGGATAAGTATAACTGGTTTTTGAACAAGTGGAAGAATAATCTAAACGGTGTGGATATCAACCACAATTTCCCGACTCAGGGCTGGAAGGACAGAGCGGACAGCAGAAAGAGACCTTCAAATGAGCATTATAAAGGACCAAGCGCAGGTTCAGAGAGTGAAACACAGTATCTCATAAATTTGGTAAACAATGAAAAGTTTGCGGCTGTATTAAATTACCACGCACAGGGTCAGATTATATACTGGTCAAATCAGCACGCCTCGGCGGAAGTGGCCGCAAAGGATAAAGCGGTGGCCGATATAGTTGTAGCACATACAGGTTACAAGCTTGTATCTCCTGAGGCTGACGGCTCCAAGTACGGCGCAGGTTTTAAGGACTGGCTTGATTGGGAGAAGGGCATACCGAATGTTACGGTTGAGGTCGGTATCGGTACTTCACCTGTTCCTGAAACACAGATTGAGAATATTTGGCAGCAGAATAAGGGAGTATTACCTGATATTGTAAATTATATCATTGGAAAATAAGCTCATATATAGAAGAAAGCCCTTTACAGAGGTTGTGTAAAGGGCTCAATCTTTAATCTAGTAGTTCCATGATATCAACAGATATATCAGTCCCGTACCGAACATATCTGTCAGTGCATGCATTAAAAAGAAAGGTAACAGATTTTTTACCACTTTCTTATACATAAAGTAGTAGAAGAGTCCGAATATAACGCCTATAGTAAGTGCCCAAGTTATTCCCTGATATGTGTGGAATGATATCCTGACAAATGTTGAGAATATAAGAGCATATAGGCTGTTTTTCTTCTTTTTACCGAGGTGATAAGACCCAGGAAGAAAAATTCTTCATAGAAGCCGTTTAAAAGTCCGTAAGCAATTGTCATAGGCTTCAGTGCCGTGAACTTGTCTATGATTTCAAGCGGATTTATGTACTGTATCAGTTCAGGATTAAGATAGTTGTATTCACCTGTTACAGTGGTAAGTAAATCTCCGAACAGTCCTACTATAGAAAAGAGTACAGGCACCCATATGATTACCGATGGGCGAAATATTATCTTTAAGCTTTTAAAGTCAAAGTTTCTTATAAGCAGGTAAATCAGTACTATAACAAGCATTACCAATTGGAATATAAAGTTACTTGAGTAGGCGGCACCTTCACTTGTAGATGACTGTGTGTGGGCGGCGGTTTGCAGTCCTTCTATAAAAAGTCGTGTTGATATTATTGCGAAGTAGCCGAACATTATGGCGGCAATAATTAGAAGATCAAAGAAGTTTAAGTGTTTAAGCTTTTCTTTCGGGTGTATTTTTTCTATAAAGTTCATATATTATCCTTTCACTATATGTGTGGGTTTATATATAAATATAATATATTATAATTGTGAAAAATAAGTGAATGAGATAAAATATTTTTAAAAGAAAAGGATTGCTTATGAATTTTACTAAACTTAGAAATATTTTTCCTTATATTTATGGCTTGCTCTTTTTGGGATGGATATATGAGGTATCGGTAGGTATATTTGAGACTCATGTAGGCTATGTAAACAGAGGATTTTTGTTCGGACCTTATCTGCCGATATACGGATTCGGAGGGTTGATACTGATTATGCTGCTTAAAAGAGTGAGAGATAAAGGTATATATATAGGCAGGGTCAATATTTCATTTATCTTGGTATTTTTGATTACAATGTTTATCACTACAGTACTTGAACTTTTGGGAAGCTATTTTATGGAATTTTTAATGGGGGATTGGCTTTGGGACTACAGCAATTATTTTTGTAATTTTGAAGGAAGGATTGCACTTTGGAGCAGTGTTAAGTTCGGTATAGGAGGTTTGATAATAATATATTTTATTGAACCTCTGATAAATATTTGTATCAAAAAAAGGCGAATAAAAGAGAATAAATGTATTTTCTTTAATACTTGCCCTTATTTTTTTGATAGATTTAAGTTTTTAGACCATTTTTAGGGAAGCAATTTTTCTCGGAAAGTGATATAATATGAAAATCGGGTTGAATATATTTTCGATTCAAAACTAATTTTATTTTAAGTAAAGGAGTAAGTATGTCTAAAGGTATCGGATTTATTGGCGGCGGAAATATGGCTGCAGGAATAATTGGGGGACTTATAAAGAGAAGAGTTTTCTTGCCGGAAAATATATATGTAAAAGAGGCTGTGACAAAGAGAGAGTATGAGCTTAAAAGAGAATTTGGTATCTCTATAGTTGAGAGTGCGGAGGACTTGGCTTTAAAGGCAAACCTGATTGTATTTGCGGTAAGGCCTCAAGACGGTGAATCTGCTGCAAAGGAGATTTTGCCATACCTTGACGAGAAGAAGATTATAGTATCTTTGCTCGCAGGAATATCAATAGACAAATTACATAAATGGTTCGGAGAAAAGACACATATTGCCAGAGTGATGCCGAATACAATGATAGAGTCTCAAAGAGGATACAGTGCTCTTGTATTTGATAAGGAATTTCCTAATGAGAAAAAAGAGAAGGTAACAGCTATTGTAGATGCTATAGGAAAGACTATGGAAATGCAGGAAAACCAGCTGGATGCTTTCACCGCTATAGGCTGTGCGGGTCCTGAGTGGCTGACACTTATTACCGCTTCTTTGGTAGATGCAGGTGTAAAGATCGGGCTTTCAAGAAGCGATTCAAAGCAGATTGTAATAGAGAATTTGATAGCTACAGGAATGGTTTTGGAAAAAACAAACAAGCATTTCTATCAGATTATTGACGAGATAAATGCGCCGGGCGGAATAAGTATCGAGGGCTTACATGTACTTGAAAAAGCCGGAGTACAGGGCAGCATAATGGAAGCTGTAGAGGCTGCATACAAGAAGACAACGGAAATCGGAAAGTAATATGAGTAAAGTACCTTACTTAAGTATATTTTTTATGGGAGCGGCCGCTTTTGCAGGGATTTTTGATACCGATTGTTCTGTTCATTTATTTCAGGAAGAATAAAAAGACTGATATATCGCCTTTTTTTGTAGGATGCTTTATATTTATATTCTTTTCCATGATACTTGAGACGTCGGTTCACAAAGTGGTGCTCGGTTCATCTATAGGTGAAAATATTAAAAATAATATTGTACTGTATGCAATATATGGCGGAGCTATGGCGGCAGTATTTGAAGAGTGCGGCAGACTGTTTGCATTTAAGGTGATGTTAAAGAAGCGCAGAGATAAAAATATAAATGCGCTGATGTACGGTGCAGGACATGGAGGATTTGAAGCGGCGGCTATTCTGGGATTTACAATGATAAGTAATCTGACATTGGCTGCTATGGTAAATAATGGAAGGATTGAGTCGGTTTCAGGCAGTTTGTCTGGGGCCGCGCTTTCACAGCTTCAGACAAGTATCACCACATTGGCCACAACACCTTCTTATATATTTTTACTCGGTATAGTGGAGAGAATATCTACTGTAATCATACAAATATCACTTTCAGTTTTGGTTTGGTTTTCTGTAAAGGATAAAAAATCTTTGTTTTTTGTAGCGTTGCTTATACACTTTTTGGTAGATGCGATATCTGTAATTATGACAGGTACACATATACCTGTAGTCATAGTTGAGGTGGTTTTGGTATTGATAGCAGTAGCGGCGGCACTGTTTGCAAGGAATATATATAGGAAAGAAGAAAATTAGGGTTTTATGTCAAGTGTTAAAGTGGGTTGATTTTTCAGCCCACTTTTTATAATTATGTATACTTTAAGTAAATATTTGAAATATTAAGATAACATATCATCACACGTTACTTCAATTTTGTGATGTTTTTACAACTGCTTTTTGTGCTTACAACTATAGTTTGCCACAACATGGATACATATGGAGAAGATTGCCGGATTGATATAAATTACTCATTAAAGGGTTAAGTAGAATTTAAATAATAAGACACAGAATAAACACATTTTATTTTTTTAAGATGAGACTATATAGGAGATAAGCTTATGGATAAGATGGTTCAAAAAAAGTACAAACATGGTTAATGGAGCACTACAACGGTAAAGATAGATTTGAAACAATAATAGAAAATGAAAAAAATAGTAAAAATAAACCTATAAAAAAATAGCTTTAATCTACAATATTATCTATTTAACTATCTTTATAATAGCACTTGCCGGTTGGGAAGAAGGTGATTTTTTTGGGATAAGATAAATGATTTTTTTAGGGACTTCAATATTGCAAAACAATATGTATGTTGGTTACAGCAGTATGCGTTTTAATTGTTGTTTTTATTTGCACCATTCAGCGTATATTTTGTGTTCATACCGTTTAATGGCTTATTTTCAATTTATTTTCGGGACAATGGTAATGAAATATGCTCCGAAGATAAACGATTGCTTTTATATTACTAAAAAAATATATTTTTGTATATGTGTATTGTATATATAAACGCATTACTATCAGAACTTGCTTTGGACGGGTGGGAGTTTTACGGATCAAAAATATTTTATGACTCCTATGTGCTTTTGCAAATGAAGGTGAACGGGATAGCGATGCTTATAGGCATTGTAGGGAGATATATATGGAGAAGACTGCCGGATTGATTGAACAGCATACACAATAGGGTTCTATGTCAGCATCAGTGGTACTATTTGCAAGGAATATATATAGAGAGGAAAGAAGAAAATTAAAATAGTAGTAATAAGGGGGATGTCAGGAAATGATAGCCATAAGAAAGGGCTGTCGCTTTAACGGTACATCGTTAGGTGCCGGCTCCTTTTTAGTGTTTTTTATTCCTCAATTGTAAAGTCTCTGATATAAAAACAGTTTGTGTTTCAAGTTTTGTCTCAGCATGAGCCCATTCCATTACATCATCTCCGGTAGGTCCATGCTTTTTTAATAAATCAGCAAGCGTACCAAGTTTGCGTACATTAACAGAGGTGCTAACACCTTTGTCATTGATGAAACTTTTAGAAATATAGTGAGACTTTCTTATTTATGTAGATAAACTGTCAAAGATATGTGCAAACAAACTGTCAAAGACTCGTCAAAGCCCCAAATTAATAGATAAATATTTGACAAATACAGGAAATCTTGCTATACTATGAGCATAATAAGAAGATGTACTTATAGAAAAGACTTTAGAATTGTAACTATCCTTGATTATAAGACTAAATTCAAAAATCACTAAACTCTATATGGGAGTTTAGTAGAATATATGAAGGGAGGAGAATGCTATGAAAAAAACAGAATCCTCAAAAGGTACAAAAAAATGGCGATTAGGTTGAGGGTATTGCTATTATCGTGGTAATGAGTTTAAAAATGAAAAATACTTATATATTATCCTATCTGAGACAGGAGTTTTTTTTATGATGAAAAAAAGTTATATTTAGGACTTATTACTCTTATGTTTACTGTTTCTTTCACGTTCCCTATATGGTCAGCTCAGACAGATAAAGGAACAGAAACTGTAAAAGAATTTGTTTTAGAAATAACTGGTAATATGAGTTTCAAAGTTGTAGAAAATAAAGTTGATTCGTTAATTAATGCAGAAGGTGGGTATGCAAATAAAAAAATATTCCTAATACAATAAAAAAATATGTTAAAAAAATAAGAGTAGCAGTTATTCAGTTTCTGTGAATAACAAGTGGAGTCTAAGTTTTTCAGATGTTAAATCCGAAACAAATTCAAGGCCATGTTTGCTTGGTTTTGCAGCCGGAAGTCCGTACAGTAAAAATGTAGGGCATATGACAGTCTGCGTAGGAACAAGGAGTGCAAAAAGTGGTCAATTTTGTAAATTGATGGATGGTTGGAGTAGTCAAGTAGTTGAGAAACAATTGGGGAACTATAATGATTTTATGTCAAAAGTAAGGATGTCTAAGTAATGAAAGTATTTCGATATTCAATAGTATGTATTGTTTGCTGTTTAGGTTTGACCTTGAGTTCTTGCAGAGATACAAGTTTTCAGAGTACAGAAAATACAGGAGGTGTATCCGGTGAGATAGAGCAGCCTCAGATTATGTATAATCAACAAGTATACTATTATTATGCAACGGGGTTTAATGATGTTTTGCCGGAAAGTTATTTAAAAGTTGGAGAAGTTAAGGCTGTAAATAATAAAGAAAAACCAACAGAAGATTTTATGGCTTGTAGATTAGATATTGGGCAAGCTATTTATGCTAGTGTAGAACAAGATATTAGTAATCCAATTTATCTACAATATGAAGATGGATATGCACAGTTTTATCTTAAATCAGAATAGTGGATAATATTAAATAATCATAGTAAAATTATACTAACAGAGAGACGATCAAGTTTTTAACTTTGGTCGTCTTTTTCTTTGTTAAAATGTAGAAAAATAATTATAAGTCTTGTCTATATTGTAGAACTGCCTTTCCGGTCCATATTTTTAAGGCACGCAGAAAGGAGTTTATCTAGTTGTAGGAGAGTAGGAATGCAATTTCTTCTACTGATAAATTAGTATTTTTTATATAATGAATATCTGACAGCCTTTTGTTAAGTTCAGGCTCCATGTATTCAAACAGTGAGGAATTCTCACTTTTCTTTTGTAGCAAGTTTTATAAGTGCATCATCTGATAATACTTCACCAAGTGCATTACAAAAATTGTAATATTGATTCTTTTTCATTGTGACAGGTTCAAAATCGAAAATATCCGGAGGAAGCTTTGCCTTTTTCAGTATCATAGGCAGTGAATATCCGTTTGAATCCGGTATTTTCTTATACTGCACATCTACAATAAAATTTGTCATATTATTTTGTCTTTTGCTGCTCATATACAAAGTCAAGCATCGGTGCTTTAGGCATAAGCGGATATTCAAATAATCATAGCATAAAGTTAAGATGTATTTTTATATGGTACGTGTTATAATTTTGGTAGAAAAAATGATATAAAAAGGAGCGGTTATGAAGAGATTTTCATGGGGTATTATCTATATTTGTATCTTATTTTTTTATATGGGATGGATAGGGTTTGATATATTTGTATTCAGTCAAACGGGGGCTGAGTCACGGGTTCATATTCCGGTTTTAATTATTGTACTTATAAATATGCTGTTTTTTACGGTACTTATGATAGCGGTGATAACGCAGAGTATAAGAAGCATATCTGCCATAAGGAATAAAAATATAAATTACTGTATAAACAGTTACATTTTTTATAAGTATGCAGCGATTCCTGTTATACTGACTGCTGTATTTATATCTCTATATATTATGCTTGGAGTAATCGTAATCACTCCGATATCGTTTGTAATGCCTCAGCTGTTGGTTATATTACCTTTTTTATTGGCTTTTGCATTTATAATGTTACCTATAGTATGGACATTTGCGATTATAGCGGATATACCAAGCTTTATAGCGGCTGTTTGTATATTGGCATTTACTAAGAGTGAAAATAAAATAAGTTTAGGGAAATGTATCTTGCATTTTATTTTACAAATAATTCCGATAGCAGATCTTATAGACGGGTTGTATATAAGTATAAAAATATTGGAAGAGAGGTAAGGTCGCAGCTGTTGTAACTGCTTTTTTTGTGTCATTGTCGGTATAGCAGCATATTTTATTGTACAGGTATTGTAGAGTAGTATTCTTGAAACTGATAATAATTGAACGGGATATGAGTGAAGATATAGATTATTGCATAAATACATAGAAAGTCTTTAGGGTGGTAATATTATGGAATTGATTGAAATGATAAGAAAAGATGATGAATTGAATACATTACTGATGAGAGAGTGTGATATATGCTTTTATAAGCAAAAATCAGGATATTGCAATGCCTGAAAACGGTGAAATATATTCAATGTCCGCAAAGGCATTTGCAGTTGACGGAAGCGGCGGAGAGTTTGTAGTTTTGGAGGACGGCAGTGTAGGGCTTATAAGCAGTGAGGGCAGTGTCGGAAGAGTGGAGGACAGCATAAAAGAGCTTATGGAGTTTTTGCTTTATGCCGGAAATATTTTTGACTTTACCTGTAAATATATATATAAGAATGAGAGTATATTAAAGAAGTTTTGTAACGGATACTTATCTTATATAAGAGAAGACTATAAGAAAAAAAGGTATGGACTTTGACAGTATAAGAAAAGGTATTGCAGACAGACTTGGTGTTACATTTACTCCTGAAAATTTGTATGAGTATGCAATGAAGTTTTATAAAGCTGCCAAAGAGAGCCTTTATTTACATGTAAATTTAACTATGGAGAAGATGAGTATACCTGTGACGGCATACTTTGTGATATAGTAGGGAGATTGGGAGCGCAAGCTTATGGGTATAAAAGATGAAGAAATAATATAAAGGAAAGATTTATGGATAGTATGGATGAGAATAATCCCGCCTTGGTGGGGCTTGGTGAAGCTGAAGTAGCGACAAGGGTTGAAAGAGGTGAGGTAAATAAGGCCGATATCAAGACTGATAAGACCAAAAGAGAAATTGTATTATCAAATGTATGCACATACTTCAACCTCATATTTTTGATTATTTCAATATTGCTGATAGTGGTAGGATCTTTTAGAAATCTTACTTTCCTCCCGATTATTATAGGAAACACCGTAATAGGAATAGTACAGGAGCTGCGTGCAAAGAAGACACTTGAGAAGATGAATCTTCTTAATGCACCGCATGCGGATGTATTAAGAGACGGTAAACTGCAAAATATTTTGTCACAAGAGCTTGTAAAGGATGATATAGTTTTATTGTCGGCAGGAAAACAAATCTGCGCGGATGCTACAGTTATAAGCGGATGCATCCATGTGAATGAGTCATTACTGACAGGTGAGGTGGATGAGATAGAAAAGACTCAAGGCAGTACTTTGATGTCCGGAAGTTTTGTAGTATCCGGAGAGTGCTATGCAAAGCTTGAGAGAGTAGGAGCGGACTCATATATCTCAAGGCTCAGTATAGAAGCGAAGTCTATGAGCGGCAAAGAACAGTCGCAGATGATACGCCAGATAAACCTTATTGTAAAGACTGTAGGTATTATTATAATACCTATCGCAATTATTTTGTTTTGGCAGAGTTTCTATGTAAATCACGATACCTTCAGTAAGAGTGTGACGTCTACAGTGGCGGCGATTATAGGTATGATTCCTGAAGGACTGTATCTTTTGACTACGGTTGCGCTTGCAATAAGTACGATGAAGCTGGCAGGTAAGAAGGTGCTTTTACATGATATGAAGAGTATTGAGACTTTGGCAAGGGTTGATGTACTTTGTGTAGACAAGACGGGAACCGTTACAGAACCCGATATGAAGGTGGAAGATGTTTTCCTTTGTAAATCAGGCACACATGATACATTGCATGAGGAAGATTTGAAGAGACTCTTGGCGGATTATGCCTTTGCTTCCAAGGATAATAATGCGACAATGAAGGCGTTAAAGTCATATGCAAGCAGTATAAAGATATACGGCAGGAAGGTACCTCTTAAGATATCGGCTTTTTCGTCCACGCTTAAATACGGAAGCATCACCTTTGATGACGGTTGCTATGTACTTGGGGCTCCTGAGTTTATTCTTAAAAGTAATATAACAAAGTATGAAAACGATATTTTGCCTTATACAGAGAAGGGCGGCAGAGTACTGCTTTTTGCAAAGTATGAAGGTGACGATATTGAAAACGGGATTGAGAAAGATGTACTTCCTCTCGGATTTATATCTTTTGCCAATCCGATAAGAGCGAATGCTGTAGAGACATTTAATTACTTTAAGAGTCAGGATGTGGCTATAAAGGTAATTTCAGGAGACAATCCGCAGACCGTCTCACAGATTGCAGTTCAGGCGGGTATAGAAAATGCACAGCATTATATTGATGCATCTTTACTTGACAGTGATAAGAAAATAGCGGAGGCTGCAAATAATTATACAGTTTTCGGGCGTGTGACTCCAAAACAAAAACAGCTGCTTGTAAAGGCGTTACAAAATAGCGGACATACCGTGGCTATGACAGGTGACGGTGTCAATGATATATTGGCTATGAAGGATGCAGATTGCAGTGTAGCAATGGCATCGGGAAGTGAGGCAACAGCACAGGCCGCACAGGTTGTACTTTTGGATTCGGACTTTGCACATATGCCGGATCTGGTATATGAGGGCAGAAGAGTGGTAAATAATATTGAACGTTCTGCAAGTCTGTTTCTTGTAAAGAACATATTCTCACTGCTTTTATCCGTGCTTTCGGCGGTATTTATGTTCACATATCCGCTTGAGCCTGCACAGATTTCATTTGTAAGTATGTTTACTATAGGTATTCCGGGATTTTTATTGGCACTTGAACCTAATAAGCACAGGATTAAGGGTGACTTTCTTAAGAATGTACTTATAAAGGCACTGCCGGGAGGATTGACTGATGTTATCGCGGTGTTTGCGATAGTGATGTGCGGAAGCGTATTTGAGATATCCGATGACAGTATCGGAACCATAGCCACTATGATAATGTCGGTTGTAGGTTTTATGATTTTATGTAAGATAAGTGAGCCTTTCAACACAAGAAAGTATATGATTATAGCAGGCAATATTTTCGGGTTTATATTTGCAGGGCTGTTCTTCGGCAAGCTGTTTGCACTTACAGATCTGTCCGGAGTAAGTGTTTTGTTGATGGTTATATTCGGATTCGGAGCCGAGTCCGTATTTAGAAATCTTACCATACTGGTGGAAAATATACAGATATTGTATGTAAAAAAATAAGGAAAGAAAAAAATAAAACGGAGTAAATCTATGAGAAGCTGCCATATTATATCGACAGCTTCTTATTTTTTTACTGTAATATTCATTGTAGTAATTGATGTTGTGCTGAAAGAAGGGAGGATACTTTGAGGGAATATAATCCGATTTTTTTAAATTAAGCGATAAAATGATAAATTTACTTACGCAGATAAGTGAGGAAGTAGGCAGAGTCGGTGTACTGTTTTGATGGAAAGATAAATGTCAAAGAGCAAAGAGCTTAATGATAAAGAAAGTCCATACTTTACTGTTACTTGAGGATTGCAATCTTTCGCCGGAGTGTATAGAGAATATTATAAGAGGAGAGAAGATTTATAAAGATTATAAAGAAAGTACACTTGTAAAGAATCTTTTTGATGTGTATGAAATGTCAGTTAAACTGAATCCATGTTCCGTAAACGATATGCTCTTTGCGTATAAAATGCTGTTAGGATCTGTAGATACAGTCAATTATGAGTTTAGAGAAGACAGCAAAAATGACGTAGATATTTTTGAAATGAATTCTATACCGTCAAGATTTGTGCCGGGGGCAATAAGAGACGTCTTTGATTGGTATAAGAAAAGTGAGCTTCACCCTCTTATAAAGAGTGCCGTATTATATTTTGAACTGGAATTCTTGAAACCTTTTAAAGAATATAACGGAATCATGTCAAGACTTTGGTTTGATATGCTGCTTTGCAGATGGAAGGATATCTTTTTGCTTATATGTGTTCATGATAATCTTATAAAGAGAAGGGATGAATACAGAGAGGTATTGTATGATGCCTGTAAGATAGGAGAGTGCAACAGGTTTGTAGAGCTGATGCTTGAGACGGTGTATGAAGCATTAAAAAATGCGGATATACCTAAGGCAGGCGGTAAAGTTGCTGAATCTGAAAATATAAATAAGGGTTATAAAAATGAAGGTATGGATGAGAGTGTTACAGTAAAGGCTACATCTTCGTTTACAAATAAGCTTTTGGAGGTTATGGGTGACGAGGTACTTTCTACAAATGAAATAATGCTTAGACTCGGTATGACTCATAAGCCTACCTTCAGGAAAGAACTATCTTAATCCTGCTATAGAACTCGGTCTTGTAGAGATGACATTGCCCGGGTAAGCCAAGAGCAGACATCAAAGGTATAAGAAAATATCATAATCGCAGATTGCAACATCATATACGCTAAACATATTCGGCAAAACAGCTGCAGTAAAGCGATTATCATGGAAGTAGAAAACACTGCACAATGTAGCGATTAAGTTGCAAGAAATAACATACGATACAACGATTAAGATAGCGACTAAGATTATAAATAAGCTAACGAATAAGAAAAGAAAGATGAAACGACTAAGGATTAAAAACAGACAATATAGATCGGTCTTTGTAAATAATATCAGAAATATGCATATTTTCATTCCATTTCTGTAGCTGTTGTGATATTATAAAAAAAGTATTTTTTTAGCGAAAATTTTGTAATAATAAAGACGGGAGATTATACAGATGCAGGGCTTAAGAAGCAATGAAGGAGAAGATTTTGAAAAGTTTCTCAGTATCGTAGAAAAAGAGGCCAAAAAAACTCGGCGGTATCTTTTTTTGTGATACTTTTGAAGGAAGAGATATTTCATTGAATGATATGAAGGTTTGCGATCTTGGAGGATGGCTGGTGCCTGAGAGTGAG
>BNJU01000466.1_pt1 | contig 70437 bp, 56 predicted proteins | sample 8539281 | NCBI WGS metagenome assembly BNJU01 (sample SAMD00202456, study PRJDB9452) | human saliva metagenome | isolation source: human saliva | place: Japan | reverse complement strand
CATTATATGAATAGTCAATAGTGTGCAAATTTATGTACATGATAATTTTTCTTGTACTGATAGCATTTTATTGTCAAACATTGGCACTTATTTATGCCTTGTAAAACAATAGGAAACAAGACAAGCATAAGGGAATAAGCTCCATGTTTGACCAAAGTAGAAAGAAGTTAAGTTGTAGTCGAAAGGACAAATGATGCTTTCATCCGTATTTGAAACTCTTACACCAGAGGAAGCTTTTGCAATCTTCTTGCAGAAGTACTATCACGTACAATACGAGGAAGAGACCACTCGTCATCAGAGGAAGAAGACTGGCGATCTGCTTGAAAAGCACAGTCGTTCTTTTATCACTCCTCATGATCCTGCAGGTTTTATGTCTACAGAAGAATATGATCGTCTTGTAGAAATTGCAGGATGTGACCCATCAAGCTATGTGGGTGAGATTCTCTATACTATTAACAATGAGTCATACATTCCATTTCCTAATCGTTATGAGGAAATAATGGAAAATGACGATTGGATTTATGATTTTGTTTCAACTGGCACTTATTCAGCAGCCGATGATTTCGGAGACAATATCTATAAAGATTATTACTTCAGAACTCCTGAGGATGACAACGATGAGTACTTTTCATCAGTTGTAGAGATCCAGCACTATTTTAGAAGAATTGATCGAGTACGTAAGCAATTTGATGAAATGGCACGTTCAAATTCAAAGCAATAGGGCCTGCGTGCCAAGAAGCTTACATATGTGCCACATCAATAAAGTACTGTAACTATGCAAACAGCCTTGATGATATTCTCGTAATACCAAAGTTTAGACTTGGTAATGATTTACAGAACAAACCGACTCCAGAAGAATTTCAGAGTCGGTTTGTTCTGTTTGTTTTATGCGCTGTTAGATAAGTGTAATGTCTTTACTTAATAACAACTTCTAATGAGCTTCCGTTTAAATCTTTAGACACTACAATTTGCTGAGGAATTCGGTTCTTTAATTCCTCAACATGAGAAATGATTCCAACAAGAGTGTTGCTGTTAGTAGAAAGCTGGTCAAGGAGTCGCAATGCCTGCTCAAGGGTTTCTGAATCCAAAGTTCCAAATCCTTCGTCAATAAACATTGAATCTAATTGAATTCCTCCGGCATCTTGTTGAATAACATCTGAAAAACCAAGCGCTAGCGCCAACGACGTCATGAATTTCTCGCCACCAGATAATGATTTAACATCTCGGTCTTTACCGGTATATAAATCGGTAACTTCCAGATCAAGGTAATCGTTCTTTTTATATTTTTTGTCACCCTTTGTTTTAAGTACAAACTGTGAATCAGTCATGACTGCAAGGCGGTCATTGGCGGCCTTAACGACTCTTTGCAGATAGGTTCTTTGGACGTAGTTCTCAAGTGAAATACGTCCATACTCGCTATTACTAGATACGCCACTAACAAAGTCATGGAGTGTCTTAGTAGTGTTGTATTTTTTCTCAGTAGTAATTGCATCGTGATGGATACGCTTTATTGTGTTTAAAGGAGATTCGTTGATGTTTATCATACGATTAATCTCAGTAATCTTGTTTCTAATTTCTTGTTGCTCGATGTCTATTTCGTGAATTTGATCTTTAAGATTGCTGGGATCAATACAAAGAGTGTTTTCAATTTGATTTTTTAGTTTCTGGCATAAACTTTTTTGGTTTTTAAATTCAGCAGATTCTTTGTCATACTCCTCTTTTGACTGGGCTAGTTGCTGTGACAATATTCCCAATTTTGCCACAGCATTTTCATGGCAGTTTTTGATTTTATCGATGTCAATCAAATCACCTGAGTTTTTAATTAATGACAGTTCGCCATGGCGCCGATTAAGATGATTAGTTAATTCTTGAATGGAATTGTTTGTCTCTGCCTTACTTTTTTCGATGTTTTTTAAATCTATATCGGTTTTATCAATTCTTGATTCAAGAATTTCTTTCTCTTTATTTTGAGATTCAATAGCAAATTTCTGTTGAATGAGAATCTCATTGGCATGCACAAGCTCCTCGAACGAGTCAACATTTTTTTGAATTCATCTATCAGGTGTACTGCTGATAGTACATGAGTGAATGATTGCTTGAACTCATTATTTTCCAAAAATCAAACTTCGTTTCAGAGGCTGTAACTGCTTCTGATTGTTTTTGCTTTTTTTGATGGATAGATTCCATCGTGACTTTTAGCTTTTTTTAATTTTTGTTTCAGATGGAACGTCGTTGGACAAAGATGCTATCTGTGGATGATGTATTGATCCACAGACTGGACATGGACTACCTTCAATAAGTTTAGAAGCAAGAATTCCCGCCTGTGCCGCATTAAATTTTTGTTCTGCAGATTGATACGCTTCTTCGGATTGATTGTATTTAATGGACAATTCCTCTAGAGCAATCTGTTCTTCGTCTAGTTGTTCTGAGTAAACGTCTGCGTTCTCTTTTCGTTTAACAGTTTGTTCTATTTCGGAGATCAACCTCTCTATTTCAGTTAATTTGTTTGAGTTTTCCTCTAGACGCTGTTTCTTTTCTTTAAGTTCGTTTTGTAGTGTTTGAGTTTCAGCAGACTTTTTCTCTAACAGTCCAATCTGGCGTTTATGTTCTAACAGTTGAGAATCTAACTTGCTTATCTCTAATTCAATACTTTCTACTTGCTTTGACGCTGAATCATATCTAACTATCTTTTCTTCGAGTTTTGTAATATCAGAACGAAGTTTTTCAATCTCGACCTCATTTTTCTTAGCTTGATCATAAGCGCTCTTCTTTTGGTCAAGAATAGGCTTATGTAAATCTAGATATTCATTACAGGCACTAATTTGATCCTTTATTTTTTGGTTTGATTCCAACTGAGCAAGATCTCGTGTTAAAGCGTCCTTTCTATCACTTAACTTTTCAGTCTTTGAGTCTAGAGAGTTAGCTTCTTTATTGAGAGTACTATTTTGTTCTTCGATAAAAGAGTGTATTTCATCAAGGTGGGATAGAATCGTTTTCTCATTTTTGAGATATTCTAGGACTTTGTCAGACTGCTTTTGACTATTAAGATTTATATTTTGTAGTGCATTTTTAGCAGTAGTAAGATTTTTTTCGTGCTCTTTTTCAAGCTGCAACGTGTCTGCCTTAAGTCTTTCTTGTAATTGTTGATAAATTTCTGTGTTAAAGATATTTCGCAGTAATTTTTCACGATCACCACCATCGGCTGTGAGAATTTTAGAAAAATCTCCTTGTGCAATCATTACAATTTGAGAAAATTGGTTCTTATCAATTCCCAGTAAACTTTGAACTTCTTCATTAACTTTTCTAGCATTGCTTGCGAGTAGTTTTTCTTCTCCACCAATCAATTGGTAGAAGTTTACTGTTGTCTTTTTATTAGGCGTCTTTTTATCAGATTCAGGGGTTTTATTCTTTTTAGAAACTTGGTAGGAAGAAATTCTTTCGATTCGATATTTAACTCCACGTTGTAGAAATTCGAAGGTTACAGTAGATTGAGCTCCTGGATTAGCAAAGTCGCTGAAATTAAAATTAGAAATGTTCTTTCGATCTTCTCCGCTTGCCTCTCCATACAAGGCATATTTAATGGCATCGAAGATTGTTGTTTTTCCTGAGCCGGTTGGACCTGTAATAAGAAAGATTCCGTTAGAGCTAAAATCTTCAAAATCAATTGAAGTTTTATTTGCATATGAATTGAACGACTCAAAGCTTAGTTTTAGTGGTCGCATTAGTTGTCCTCCTCGTTTGAATTGTTGAGCTCAGTAATAATTGAAAACAGTATGTTGCGTTGATCCTCATTTAGTTCTGAACCTTGTTGTGTTTCGACGAAGTTTGTAATAACTTCCAGCGGATTATTGTGAGTAGAGGGATGTTCATACGTGGTAGTTACCTTTTTTGATTTTCCACTTGGGGATTCAAAGGTAAGTTTTAATAAGTTGGGAAATTGCTCTTTCACATAATAGATTGCATTAACAAAGGATTCATCGGTGAGGGTAACGTATACGTAATCATTACGAATATTGTTCTCATTGACTATTTTATCAATGGAGTTTTTTGAGCATGTAATTTTTCTAAATGTTTTAGAGGCATGAATTGGTATTGATTGTGTTTGAATATTTCCGTTAGTGACGTCTACCAATTCTACTGTTTTCTCGGCATAGTAGGCTGTGATATCGGTTGTAATAGAGCTTAAGACTTGATCTTTCTTTTTAATTTCACTATCAGAATAGGGGAGAATACTTCCGCTATAACAGACGGTATTTCTTCCAATTGTTTGACGTATATGAAGATGACCTAAAGCTACGTAAGAAAAGTCTTCGAAAAGAGAATAATCTACATTATCAACTCCACCAACGGTGATATTTTCTGAATCGCTTTGCTCGGGCAGCTGTTGTCCGTCGATTACAAATTGATGTGCGATAAGAATATTGGGAGCATTCTGAAGAAGAGGTTGTTGGCTTAAGGCAAATTTTACTGCATCAGAATAGGATGAGATTTCTTCAGAATGTTCTGGATATTCTTGTCTGACAATCGCAGGGGTTATATAAGGTAGAAAGTGGATTCGAACGGTCTCTTTTCCAACTTTTAAGTCGTCATATTGCGGCGTGGAAGAAAACGGTTTTGCAAATTTGATGGGGCTGTTTGTAAAAAATTGTGTATAGCATGATATGCGAGACGCATCATCATGGTTTCCGGCGATGATGTATACAGGTATGTCCGATTTCTTGCAGTTTTCTAGGAAAGTTTGAAATAGATTTAAGGCATTTACCGATGGAACTCCTTTATCAAAGATATCTCCAGCAAGAATCATTGCGTCTATGTTATTAGTCTTTGCAATAGATAGAATGCTTGAGAGTGCTTCCTCTTGATCTTCCAAAAGAGAGATATTTTTTATTTTCTTTCCTAGGTGTAAATCTGACGTATGAAGAAGTTTCACTTGTTGTCCTTTACGTTAGGGTCTGAAAAAGTGTCTTACGAGTATTTGTGTTTGTGAACCAGAATTAAAAACTGGCAAGCACATTGGATACTTGCCAGTTTTAAGTCATTCAGCTGAATTAAAGAATCTCGAACTTACCCTCTTTGAGCTCAATCTCTTTACCATTGATATTTGCAGTAAAGGTGTTAAGCCATGAATTGATTTTTGTAATGACTCCAGTTGATCCCTTTTTGGTCCAGCTAACATCCTCGGTAAGAATAATTCGGTCTCCGACTTCTGGTCTCTTCATAATGTTCTCCTTTCGTATTTTAGATATGAAGATTTCAACCTATGACATTGGACGTTGAGAACATAGCCCATTTTGCGTGTGAATACCTGCTAGAACTATCTTCTTAACATCTTTACTTGTAATTATTTATCTATTTTTGAATAAGACGTATACATAAAATTGTATATGCAGAAGAATCTATCAAAAGCTAAATAAAGAGGAGAGATGAGCTACTAAGTTTTGATTGTAAGGTATTACAAATAGTTTTTACAGAAGCGGAGTCTCGAGACTCTGTACGTGTGCGTGGTAATGTGATGATGACCGTCATGGTGCGGAGTGGCAGCCGAGAGATGTAGTTGTGGGTACAGGAATGGTTTAAATAGAATCACTTCAACAAAAAACTGGCGAGTAGTTGTAATACTCGCCAGTTATGGAATGGTGTTCAGAGGCTAAGAATTATCGACCCTTGAATTGTCAAAGCAAGTGCAACGTTTGGTGATGGTAGACTTCCCAAGGGCACTTCCAACCCAGACGCTTACGTGGCCTTAAATTGAGTTCATTATATACTGCCTCAATCTCTCTATCACTAATCGATGAGAGGTCTGTACCTTTTGGAAAAAACTCTCTTATGAGACCGTTGGTATTTTCATTGGTGCCTCTTTGCCAGGGATGATGTGGAAGACAGAAGTAGATACTTACTCCAATAGCTTCTTGAAGCTCTGCTGCACGAGCAAACTCAGATCCACGATCAAGCGTTATGGTTTTTACTACCTCACCTCTCAAAGCTTGCTGTATAGCTACATTAACATCGGCACTAGACCCTGATGCAGCTTTGCCACCAACAAGGTAGCCGCTCATACGGTCAACTTGTGTGACCAGGCGTGGCCCTTTGGCCTTACCGATGACGGTATCTCCTTCCCAGTCTCCAATACGTTGGCGATCCGCAACCTCTTTTGGTCTTTCGACAAGTTCATGAGTTATCCGTATTTTGCCTCTGCGCTCTATGAGGTGTTTTGTATGTCGTCGTTTACCTCGGTGTCTGAGTCTTCTGCGTACAGACTGTACACCTGGAAGTTCACAGTCTAGTTTTCCTGAGTGTATGGCTCTATATATAGTGCTACAGCTGACAGGAGCGTATGAAAGCTCCAAGTGTAGTCTGCCTGCAATCTGCTCAGGTGAGAAGTGGCGACTACAGATAAGAAAGACAATACGTGCACGAAGGCTTGGATCATCTAGTAGGGTCCGTTTCTTGCAAGCCTGGCGTCGAACATCGGTCTTTCTCTGAGCAGTCGAGGCTCTGTAACAAAGATGCGCCACTCCAATGATTGTCCAACCGTTTCTTTTAATCTCCCGTGAAATACTTGATTTGTTTCGACCGAGCTTACGGGCAATCTGGCTTATACTTTCATGATTTTTCCACCAGACCATAATGTCTTCGCGCTCTTCAATGCTAAGATGGCTATAGTGACCCATGGGATTCCTTTCAATGAACGTCGTCGTAAGCGCCATTGTAGACCCATGGGTCACTACCTTCTCTTTTGTTGTTGCACTTGCAATGAGAATTCAAGCCTTAAATAACTCTGTGGCTCTCAATAACTTCAGAGGTACCGTCACTATAGAACACAATCGTCTTTTCAAAGAGTCCACCAGGAGTGGCTTTCCGGCCCTTGCTAGGCGGTCTTTAACAGCCGCAAGTGCCTCATCATAACTGCTAAATTCACCGTTATATCCATAGCTCGAAGTATATTCCACATTATCAACTGCAGAGGTGCCGTAAAAGACATGCTGTTCGCCGAGTTTAACAGGCTCAGCAGGCGCTTTAGGTTGTTCAGCGGCTGGCTCCTGTGGTGCCGCAGGTGCTGTAGGGGATGGAGCAGATTGAGCTGGAGCCTCTACATTACTTTTGGATTCTTCTGGATTGGTCTCTTCTTTGCTTTCTTCGGCTGGTTTGGTCTCCTCAGCCTTCTCCTCTGGCTTGGTTTCCTCAGCCTTTGGCTGGGTAATTGCTGGGGTAGATGGCTGAGTAGGAGCTGGAGCTGGTTGGTGCGTTGCTACGATACCTGCTGCTGTACCACCTGCAACTGCGACGGTTGCAACTGCCATACCAACCTTCTGTACGACAGGTGCAGCCTTAATTGCGGCAGCGACCTTAGTGGCAGCCTTAGAAACCTTAGCAACGCCCATACGCTCGGCGAAAGCATTTTCGGCTTCAAGTGCCTTTCCAGTAAGTTCCTTGGGCTTACCGAAAACCTGGCGAATTGCTCCCGTAAACTTGTTAATCCTATAAATTCTCATAACGGCTTCCTCTTTGTGTTTGTTTTGTTGTTAATAATTAAGTCCAGTTAATATCTTAAAACATTCATTTCAAATCCATTTTTTTGAAGAATAGCTTTACATAAAAATCTCTAATTTCTATTCATTCTTCAGATCTAACTTATTAAGCTTGCCCATAGAAATAGTATCTATCTCTATTACTTAAATATGTAATAGAGATAGAGAAGAAATAGAACAACTACTTAAGAAGGAGCAAAGGTGAATCAGATTTTTTTCAACTATGATATTAATCATCTCGTTGATTTTTTTCTTATATATTCATCAATTTGTTCTTTAGAATTAAAGAAGAATAGATTATCATCGGGCGATACGTTGTTATACCACTCATACCACTTATACACACCACCGTCAGAGTCTTCATGAGGCTCCGCATCCTTACCAATTTTACCGCACCCACATTCTGCTGCCTTTGTAACAAAAAGGTCTAATAAATTATCTTCTTTGTATAAAAAAATATGAATCGTTGAAATTTTTTTCATCAAAAAAATCAATAACCTCTTTAGAGATTTTATTTCCAAATCTCAGTGACCAATATTTTTTTTGAAGAAAAGATGCCAGTCAATACCTGATAAATCAGCAAGATAGTCATATTCCTCTTTTTGATTGAAAAGCCAATCCAAGGAGAATAAATACCACCATCTAGAATAATAACCGATTCTTTATATTCGACAATTTTTTTTAGGAAGGGGTACTCAAGTACATAATAATTAAATTCGAATCTGTCTCTGAAGTAATATTTTTTTGCAGCCAAATAGCCCTTGCATCTTCTTTTTGATAGTTCCATTTTTTTCCTTTCAATATGAATTTTTATATAGATGAAATCGTATGTATTCAAAGTTCTATTACATTAGTTGCCGTAAGCGCTGTCATAGATAGAGATTTTTGGTCTTGGTGATACCAAGACTAGCCTACCCATGCGTTATAGAACTTTACAGTACTCTATCAATCTGTACCGGCTTTACAGGTAACCTGCTTTTACAGCTTCTGTAGTCTTGTTTACGCAAAAATACCTTCATACAACATCCTTTCGTTTATAAATCCAATAAATGAACGCTTTCAATTCATAGAGAATGTGAACACATCCACTTATTAAATTTCGATAAAAGAAATTTTGGGATTTAAGCGCTAACTATCCAGGCATAAATTCCAAACTTCTTTTTAGAGCTTGATAAGTATTTCATAAGGGATAAACTTTATATCTACTCTATATTGTCTTTACAATTGTTGTTAAATATGATAGGGAGTTGGCAAATTGATTATCGATTAAAAATATGCTCTGAGAGAGGAATCATCTGCCTCAGAGCATATCTTTATCAAATTTGTATTTAATCTATTGTTGATTAAGAAGCTCATCTAATCTTGATGCGCGTTCAACTTGTCGATTAAGTCCTTGTTCTAATACTTCTTCAGAACCAATTACGGTAACTTTTTGTTTTGCTCTTGATACTCCCGTATAAATCAACTCTCGCAGATTCAAAGGAGAGTCAGCTTCGTTGGTAAGCATTACCAACGCATGTTTATATTCAGATCCCTGGCTTTTATGTATGGTAATGGCATAACCAAGTTCTGCAGCTTCAATCTGTGGACGAGAAACATAGCGGACAGTTCCCCTTTCGTTTCCTGGGATAACTAATTTAAAAGAATTTCTTCCCTCTTGAGTAACTCGTTTAACTAAAAGACCTGTGTCACCATTTTGGATTTTTAAAGTACTTTGATTTTTTCTAACTACCAACACTGAACCAATGCGCTCTCCATACGCATCGATATCACTTTTTGTTGAACCAAAATCTTTTTCAATTTCTTTAGAAATAAGAGCATTCCATTCTTGTACGCTGTTAGTACCTGCTTTTGTTCCTCGTTTTTTGGCGCAGAGTAATCGTAGATTATTCATTTCATCAAGTAATGTTGCGTATTGTTGATCAAGTTCTTCTTGGGAAATTTGATCGTCTTTTTCTTGTTTGTAAAGCTCACCAACTTTTTGACTCAAGTCCCTATAGTGTTGTATGAGCTCCTCTTTATAAGAAGAATTTTTCCTAAAATTACGTGAATCAATCAGAGTGACGTTCTTCTCGCCAGATTTAAGTAGATTAATGGCCTTTTGTGTATCCTGATCTTTGATTAGCTTTATTAAGGTGCTAACTCCACCTGTATTGCGATGACCTTGAGTAAGCGCTACAAGTCCGTTATGCAATTGAATAAATGAGGTTTCAGAGTGATCATTTGGCCACTGTTCTTCTGTGGATGTAGCTGTCTTCTCCCATAATTTTTTCAGCGTGTTGTCAAGTTGATACTTGCGGATAAATCTATTGAGGTGTCGCGGCGTGCCTGGTTTTGCATGCCCTTTACGATATCTGCCAGTACAGTTCCAACTTCTACAGACGCAAGTTGATCTGGGTCACCGATTACAATGACCTTTGCGTCTTGAGGAATTGCTTCTAGGAATTTTTTAAACATGAGAAGGGGAACCATTGACGCCTCGTCAATGATAAATACATCTCCTGACAGTTTGTTCTTTGCGTCATATGTGAAGTTTTCAATAACGGTGGGCTTAGCTCCAAGGAGTTTGTGAAGTGTAACCGCTTCAAGTTTGCCGTAGAAATCACTCTCAGAAGATGGAGCTTCGTTTTGGATTGATTCTTTAAGGCGATTAGCTGCTTTTCCTGTTGGTGCAGCAAGTTTGATATCAAGTTCTTTTTTTCAGGGTTGATTTGGCGAAGGATTTCAACCATTCGTGCAACTGTTGTTGTTTTTCCCGTACCAGGTCCACCAGTTAGCACAACAAAGTTCTTTTGAGTTATTGCTCCGAGTGCTCTGACCTGCATAGGGCTTAAACAACCCTTCTCGCCAATTTTGAGTAAATTGTGGGATTGAATGGCATTGCTAATTTGCTCAACGGAAGGAGTTTCACCAGTAAGGTTTCTTGTTTGTCGCAAGATAATCTGTTCAGAAATAACTTTTTCTGCATACCAATATTTGTTTAGATAGAGCCATGGTGTTTCACTACTTGAAATTTCAAGTTGAAGAGGAAGAATGTTTTGTTGGTCTTCTGTTGTGGTTTGTTGATTTTTGGATACATTGCAATATGGGCTCTTAATCAATGCTTCAACGACGTTTTTTGTTGAAAAGGAATCAGGCCATGTAACCTCATTAAGATTAAGACAGGTTGCGCCTTCATCAATTGCCTTGAAACAGTAGGCGGCTGCTTCTTCTACTAAGAAAGCATCACCTTGTCCAGGATGTAAGATGCTAAATTCTTTTATATCTTGGTTAGATGGACGAAGAAGACGGCGAGCGAGTATCCGAAACGATTCCATTTTTCTCTCTTCGGGGCTTTCAATCTCAATGCTGTTAGGTTTTGTATAGGTAAAACTACTCATGAGATGAATCTCCTTCAAGAATTGTATTTGTTTCAATTACTAGATCTTCAGGGATTGCCCAGGTAAATACTCCAGGAGCCTCTTCTGTGTTGTTCAGTGGTTGATCTCCCATGCCTCTGACAAAGAGATACGCAACGCCTTTAGGAACCTTTCCTGTAATTCTATATACAGCAACTGCATAGATAAGTGCTTGTAGGAGGTAAGTGGCATCTTTCATTTCTTTTACAACAAATTCATGCCTATAGTCATTACGGCGTGGCGTGAGAACGGTTATTGTTGAGTCCGTATCATTTGGATCTTCAATTTCTTCAGTTTTTCCAAATAACCTTGTAAGGTTGTTTGTTTTCCAGTCAGCAATGAAGTAATCTCCTTGATCATCACGCAGGAGAACGTCAATGCTTCCTGTAAGAATACCTTTCATTGATGTTGCATTACCCAGTCGCTCAGCAAAGTCTGATAGCTCATCAGAGTGGACGTATTTTTTCCAACAGCGCGCAATTTCGTTAAGCATAAATTTATTATTTGGGTTTAAATTGAAATCAAACTCCAGTTCTGCACGAATATTTTGAGGATTAATATCTATAAAAGATTTGCCCTCAAATGGCCCATTTAGGCTAATACTAAAGACCTGCTTTAGTGCTTGCGTCAGTCTTTCATGGGATTCTTCAAGCGATAGAGGCTCGTGGTCTTTGGAGTTTAAATTCTTTTCTATAAGCGTTTGTTTTGCTGCGTACGAACAAGCTTCATCAAAGCTCAGTGATGGATTTGACCTGCGAATATTAATGAGGTTTTCAAATGCTGCGTGAATTTGAGTACCAAAATCTGTTCCCGCTTCTAAATCTACCAGTGGGTGAGTGTCAGCAGTAAGTTCTTTGTTGAACCATTCTTCATTTGAAGATGTCTTTTTGGTTTCTTCTATGAGGTTCTCATCATTTTTACCGATTGAAGCGTCCGAAATTTCTTCAATTTCATCATCATCATCATTTCCGCCTCCGCTGGTCGTAACGTCTGATTTCAGGTTAGCGGAGATACTGGAGTAAGAGGTTCTGTATTTCAGTTCTGGTAAATCGTCAGTATTAATATGCTTATAGTCAATCTGCTTATAGGCATATAGTTCATGTGTGCTCGAATGAGCCCGGTCATTGGAGTTATCTTCTTCGTCATTTAGTACATCATCAGTAAGCTCGAAAGTATAGCTGCTTAATTTGGACCTTGCATTAGCCAAAGCTCGCCCTAAAGGAGGAAGGGTGGCGGTGTCTTTACTTGAATTATCTTCTGGAAGGGGATCGGCCCACACGACGTTCAATAGCTCTGCTCGAGTGAAGGCAACATAGGCTATACGTGCATTTTCTTCCGATTCCTTTTTAAGTTTTATTTGTTTTAGCTCTTCTATGGAACATGATTGTAAATCTTTAGATGAAGAAAAAGCGTAGAGACAACAAGTCTTAGAACTGCCATTAGAGCCGTTTCGTTTTGGAATGGCCAAATAAGGTAAGAGAACTATTGGAAATTGAAGTCCTTTAGAACCGTGATATGTGTATATTTGTACAGATGGCTCATCGGTAGGTATATTAAGTTTTTCTTCATCTTCTGTAGTTCTCGAATTTTTGGCTGCAGCTATGATTTTCATACTTAGCTTTTCTACAAGATAGTTCAAACTAGGATTTTCATGCCATAGTTTTTGCAGCCAATTTTTGACTTGAAGAGCGTTGATATAATAATCTTCACCGTACCAATTAGTAAAAACTCTTTGGCTGAAGTTAGATTTAGCCTCTATGTTTTCCCATAAAAGGTTAAACCCACCTTTTTGGGTATGATTTTTATACTCTTGCCACTGTGTAATAATTTTATCAAGTGCAGAATCACTCATTAAATCATTCACTTCAAAAATGCCAAAAGGTCCAATGGCAACTCTCTTAAGGAGATTTTGGTCAGAGATACTTACTAAAGACTTGAGTAAGTCCAACCAGTCTTTGGCGGCCTGTTCATCAAAGACACTTGTTGTGTTAGTGAATACAGCTGGAATACGAGAATCTTTGAGAGTACTTAAAATTTCTTTAGCCTCTTTTGTCGTGTCTACTAAACGGCTATGTCACTTGGCTTTATATGCCTAGACTTATTTTGGCCCTCTTTAATGGAGTAGATCTTTAACAGATAATTGATTACAGATACCACATCGCCTGGAGTATTACCTTTATTAAATTCTGTTTCTGATGTACGAATAAACAGTCCTTTATTTGCTGGGTTATGGTTGCCACCAAGAAGTCTTCTATTAGTGATGTGTGGGCGCACATCCACTACTGACTTAGGATCAAAAAGCTCGTTTGTTATTGCGTTTACGGCATCTACCACACAACTGTCACTTCTATAGTTGGTATTTAAGACATACATTTTATTGTTATCTTTTTGGGCTAAATCGCGCGCATCATGGAAATTCTCAACATCTGCTCCACGGAAAGAGTAGATAGATTGTTTATCGTCACCAACAGTAATCACTTTGACTGGTGAATTCTCATTGGAACCGCTTAGGAAAGCTTTTTTGATGATATTCCACTGATTGATATCAGTATCTTGGAACTCATCAACCATTACTAATTTCCAACGCTTTTGAAGTAACTTTACAACCGCTTCTGTGTTAACCGCTTCGTTGGTGAGGGCTAAGAGGCTATCATTTGACATTACGGAGCGTGTCCGCTCCAAAAGCCCATAAAGTTTAGCGAGGTCTTTTGTCCATCTTTGCCATGCGAGAAGTTCGCTGTTAGGCTGAATAGAAGAACACTTAGCTTCATCCTCTGTAGAATCAGATTCTGTACTTGATTTATCTTCTTTAGGTTTAAATACATTTTTTAGATCAGCAAAAAACACATCTCTATTAAAAGAGCCTTGAGCTTCTTCAAGTGTCTTCTGATAGCGTTTACTGTCAAAAGAACGAGCAAAAGATTTTGATTGAGAGTACTTTGTCAGATTTGCATTATTGGTCAATTCAAGTAAATCGCTTGGGTCTGGTGTTAAAGTACGCCCTGCATCAAAGTCGGCCAAAGTGCCAACAATCCCTAAAATTTCAGTGCAGAAGTGATGAATTGTTCCGATGGAAGCTTCATTAAGGTGTGCAATAGCGTATGCGCGGTTCTTCTCAAATTGTTCCTTGTTAAGAGATTTACCAAAAGATTTTTTAAGGTCAGCAACTTCTTCCTCGTTTGTTAAAAAGGTTTGAATGCGAGTTTTGAGTTCTCTTGCAGCGTTATTGGTAAACGTGATGACTGCAGCTTCTTCTGGTTTTATACGATTCTCTTCGTTTGAATCAACAAACAGATAGCAAAGCTTTTTACAAATAGAATACGTTTTACCAGTTCCGGCACTTGCATTAAGAAAAGTGAGAGGAGAGCCGAGTTCAGATTCTGCTTTAAATTCATTTAAATTACTCATGTTACTTTCCTTTTTTTAATCTGATGGGCTGTCTATTACATTTGACCAATCAATTTGATCTGCAAGAAGTTTGAAGATTGATTCGTTGGATTCTTGCTCGCTTGTAACCGTATCATCATTTGAGTGACTACAAATGAGCTTAAGCACGGTCTCATAATTTTCTAGCTGGTCTATTGGAATATTAATTAGTTCTTGCCAATTAGCATTCTCGCCCCAAAGCACTCGGTCATATTCCTCATGATGTTCGCGATTCCCTTTATCAAATTTATATAGATTCTTTTTATCAACGGGGGTATTGCTAGGTACTGCATCTGTTTCAGATTTATAGGGCTTAATGGTGTTAATGTCTAGTGGAAGTGGGAGTTGCTGACCAATGAGATAAATTTTGATGAGCCTTGTAAGCCAGTCAGAAAGTATCTGGTTGTTTTGTACAGTGACGGTATTTAGGATGTCACTCATTAATGTTGTCGTTTTTGAATATCTAAGCTTTCCAAATTCAATTTTATTTTTATGTTGGGATAGAAGTAAAATTACTGCCTTAATAGTTATCGCTAAGGAATCTCTATCTTTATTCAACTCCTTATCCCTATTTGTAAGAGTATTGCTCTCAATTTCAATAATGCATGATTCACTTACAAGACAGTTCTTGATTGTGCCAGAAATTTTATATTCATCTACTTCGGCTTGTACGGGAATAGTTGAAACAAAAGTGCAATCAGAGGAAAATCTTCTTTTGGAAGTTTCTTCGTTAGCGTCATCTATAAATAAGTACTGTAATTTTGCAAAAGTCTTCATAACCTGCTCCTCGATAGCGGGATTAGGTTTTTTGATAGTCTTGGATAGAGCTTCTACTCCTGCATAGTTTCTTGTGCTTGAGTCAAGTTGCTTAAAGACATCACTAATTACAGGACTATATAGATCCTTCTCGTAATTGTCTGGCTCATATCGGAAATCATTTGGTGCTTCGAGTTCTGTTAAAGCACTTGCTTTTGCTCGTGCGATGAAAAGATAGCTTGGTTCAGTTTCATCGAACAGCCCGTAAGATTTTGTTTCATCATCGGGAATGAATATGTCAAGCTTTTTCTTAACAAAATAGTCGGTCGGATCTTTATAGAAGCTAAGTAAATCAGAGAGATCGATTTCTTTTTGTGAATCAAATTGATCCTTTGAGAATGTCCACTGAGAAAGTTTTTTAGAGTAGCGATCAGTTGATTTGTTTCGATAATTGATATAGGCGTCACGCATTTTGGAGTGGTCTTTGTAAGAATGAACATCTGTAAGATTTGCGTCTGGTTTGGAAAAAGGCTGCAAACCGTATGTTATTGAGTGAACAGTAGAAAAAAGTTCTCGTTCAATATCTGCAATTACAGTTGGAGTATCTAAAACTTTACCGGTATATTCACTTCGACTGCTATAGACAATATCAACTTGTTTAGCACTTGTGAGTAGGGCGTAGAGTTGCTTGAACGATTCTCTTGTTTCGTTTCTTAGATAGTTGATTTTCTCGCTCTCAATATTTGACAGCGCATCATCTCCATATACTTTATTTGCAAGAGGGAAGTTTTTATCGGTAAGCCAGCAAGAATAATGTGTTTATAAGGCGTACAGTGCAATTCGTTTGTAGCACAAACAACAGGAGTACCTGGAAGAAGATTTCCTGGAATTCGCTGTTTAGAAATACGACTTTCAGCAAGTTTTTTTACTTCATCTAAGGTAAGTGTAATTTTGTTTTCTTTAGGGTTAAGAGAAAGAATTTGTCCAGTTTTATCTAACCATTTACGCGCTATCGCACGAGATATTTTCTCGTCAACAGTTGCCGGCTTGAAGAAGACGTCATCCAATGATTCTTGAAGAAACGCTGACCAGTTATCAATTGTGAGGTCAATTGCCTTATAGCTTTCTTCTGGATTTATCGAGCAAATAAGGTTTCTCAGACGTTCAAGGTATTGAATTGCTTTTGCAGCAACCGAAACAGTTATTGAGCTATTGATTTTGGGGGTGTAAACCGATACGTCAGAATCATTTGAATTCCAACAAATAGCTTCTTTGGTATCAACTGAGATAGCAGAAGCGATACAACGGAGGACGTATTCAATTGTGCCTGTTCGGTTAGGTAATATCTCACTACGTAACTGTGAATTGTAGTCCCATCCCCAGGCAGCTTGTGCATCTTGCATTAACACAATGAGATCCTGTCCATCATCATAAGATAGACCCGCAGCGTTTAATACTCCTTGTAGAGAAAAGAGCTTTGCAATATCTTGGAAGTTTACAGGACCATCTAAAAGAGAAAATAATGTTAAAAGGTACTGGTTTGTTTCTGAAGATTGGTCATTACGAGTTTCATGAGAGAACCAAAGTTTAATGTGTTTAGAGGGATGATCGGTCTCTGAATTGTATTTCCGTTGATTATCATGTTCGAAGGCAAAAGAAAGTAGTGGGAAAAGCGTATCTAATTCAGGGGTTAGAATAAGAATCTCTTCTGGATTGATATTTTCTTCTTGTGAATTAACTAGCTTAACCACAAGATCTTGAATGACCTGAACCTGTCTGTTGATTCCAATACATTTATGAAGTGTGGTTTGTGGTAAAGAATAGCTTTTATTTATCTTGTTTTCTGAGGGCATCCAATTTTCTAATTTTGGACCAAGGTTGCCAGAATCGGAAAGCTGGTATTCTTTGACTTTGATATTTGAGTTCTTTAAGCCTGAAATTAGGTTAAGTTCAGATTGAGAATAGAAGAGAAAACCATAAACAAAGATTGACTTTGGTAAGCGTTTGATTGAAGCATTTATATTTTTTGTGACACCAAAAGACGTGATAAATTGAGCTGGATCACCATACTCAGGGTTCAGCTGAAGGAGTTTTTTCCAAAGAGTGATTTGCCATTGGGAGATTTGATCGTTAGGAAGTTCTAACAGAAGTTCAGGCATTTGATCAAGATATCTTAGATAATTTTCAGCTGTTGTCTGTGCAAGAGTTAACCTACGGGCTTTTCTCTTACGATAGTCAACCGTAGATGTTGAAAGTCCTTCAGTAGTAAAGCGTGTACGTGCAGAAGATATTGCTTTAGTTAAAAAGTCTATAGCTTCAGGGGTATCAATTTTATTGAAGGCTGTATTAAATGCTTCTATTAGTTCAGTCTGGAATTGTTGGCTAAGCTCTTTGTTTTTGCTTTCAAGTTTAATTGCTTGTCGGGCTTTTGCTCCTGGTTTTGGTTCTGTCTCTTTTTTGCCTTGAGCGATTTTCTCTTCCCAAATTTTATGCTCATTTTCGTAATCTTCTAATTTTTTTCGCTCATCGTTAGTAAGTTCAGGTCCAGTGATTTGATACTGTTGAATGCAACTTGACAATTTATTTTTATTTTGTTTGAGAGCAGAGCTGATATCTAGAGCAGTTATAGTCCTTGGAAAATTATTACACACAGAGTCAGTAATGATTTCTGCGAAAGATGCCTCCAAATCACTCAGATTACGTTCGATGGCTTTAAACTTAGAAGTTTTTTCTGAAATGATAATTCGAATAAATCTTTTACCTTGGGGAACTTTATCAAATATCCAGTCAAAAAGTTCCGCTGCGACATCGGAAACAATGAGTCTATAAGTGTCTTGATCAATGTCTAAGGAAGTCTCTTCATCTGTGGATTCTTGTGAAGTTTTATCTGCTCCAATCCAGTATTTAAAGTTATCTGGAAATTCATCGGCATAGTTGTTAAAAACTTGGAGGATTCTCCATGTTAGGTTTTCTTTTGACCAGGGATCACCGTATAGAAGAGCGTCTAGGTTGTTTTCTTTAATGGAATTACAACGAATTTCAGAGATAAGATCTTGTGCTGTTATTATACGGGTACCTGCATAGATTCCTTGTTCAGCAATCTTTAGCCTGAGGTATGCAGCGGTTTGTTGAGTGGGTACAAGAATAACTTGATCGTTGTCCATGATGTCATGATGTGACATCTCGGATAGAAAATCTTTTATGAAATTATTAAAAACTTTATCGATACCTGAGGTTTCTTTGTGGGTTTTCTCATTCATTTTATTTGCTTTCTATGTTAAGTGGACAACGGAGAGGTATTTAGTAGAAATGGAGACTATTCGTATTTCTCTTGAAGTACTTTAAGCGCCTTTTTCAAATTTAATTGAAATAACAGAGGTCCTTCTACCGTTGCAATATCGTAGTTATGAAGAGCCCATTGAGTCATTGCAATTTCGTTAGCTTCAACCTTTGCATCAAAAGTTTCATGTGTTTTGTTGTAGATTTCTTTTACATGTCCAAAATCGTTGAAGAATGAATTTCTTGCGCTACGCTCATTTTTCACGTGGATCGTAAATGTTTCAAGTGGATCTGAATACATATAAAGATAATCAAGAGGATACGTTTCCGGTATTTGTTCAGCTGGCTGGATTTTCTCGCCATCTTTTTTATCACGATAGATAATGCTGATGTTGAGCATGTATTCGAGAGAGAAATGATACAACTTGCCGCTGTCAGCAAAGCGGGCTAATAAATAGTATTGTCCTCTTCGTGCCACAATTTTAACTGGATAGACTTTGTATTTATTTTTCTTATGATCTAATCCCGAAGGTGTGGAAGTGAGCTTTAGCTCTGTGTTGTATCCTCCGAGCTCAAAAGTGACTTGAAGCTTTTCTTGAATAGCTGAAGTAAGTTTTTTGATATTTGAATAGAGCTGATTGTTGGTAAGGCGTTCATGCTTATCGTCTTCAATAGTTATGTTAGATAGAAGGTTGAGTGCATCGTAACCACCAAGTAGGCTTACCGTACCAAAAAGGTTTTTAAGTTGCTCGGAAGACAGTCTGCTATCTGGTGTGATACCCAGAGCAATATATTCAACAAGTTCTGGGTCCAGCGGAGGGACTACATACCAGTTGTATCCTGCATTAGATAAATCTGATTTCTCTATTTTTTCAACAGTAAAAAGGCTTTCAGGATATTTTTGAGAATAGCTATAAAAAAGTTCAAGAATATTTTTAATTCGACGTCGATCAGGAAAGATGTTGTACTGCTGGAGCTTCTCCAAAATGTCAGAGATAGTTAGAGGATGTTCCTCAGAGCTTTCTCTTAAAAGAATTTTTTGGACGAGAAGAGTAAGCAATGCGCTATCTAAAAATGAATCATCTGCCATATCTATTCCCCTCAGCTGAATGGTTACTTTATTTTATATAGAGTTTTCCAATATTGTTATGTTTGAAATAATTTTCATAATCATTTCAGAATATTCATGTACCAATTTTTGTACATGAATTGAAATCTCTTTTTTATACCATTTTGGTACTCGCTTGAGCAGGATTCGTTATTTAAAGCCAGACGATTTCTGATAGATGAAAACAGATTTGATCTACGCGTAGTTTTGAACTGTTTGAGTCACTAGCGAGCCAAACGAAGGGGAATGAATTGTTATTTTACAAGGCTTACATTAAATCGGAATTGAATGTAGGGAGTTTTGCTCCAGCTAACCCAAGACCACTTTACGAGGAGCTTGGACAAAAGATTTGTTTGTATCCCACATCACTCAAAGAAAAGAGCGACCGGGCTTTGGAATTATTTTGTACCAATCCTGAGGATAGAAAGGAGAGATATACGTTTGGAGATAACTTGGATACAAATCGGTATTTTGAAGTTATCGCTGTCATTATTGATGAAAACATCACAAAAGATGAACTAACTCTAGAGATTAGAAAAGCTGTTGAGACTTGGGGTTTTGGTGTTGTACGCGGCATTCAGGTTGATGAATGTACCGCCATTGAGGTTGGTGACAAAATACGTCTTTCTCATCTCAGCGACAACCGTGAAAATTGGGCTGCAAGACTTCATCTGGTTAGCTTGTTTGAAGTTCTTAAGGCTGGAGACGCCTTTTATGAAAATATACTGGGTAATCCTAAAAAGACAAAAGATATCCTTAGTGATATTAAATACAATGCTTCGCGTGAGTACAGTGATTCTCTTCTAGAGGAGCTAAAAAGAGTTTGCGCTGGTAAAAGACATAGAGAGCCACTACAAAGCCTTAAACTCCCAGTGCATTATGTACTTGAGGGGAATTCTTCAAAGCAGTTGAACTCAGTAACAAAAGATTTGATTGACTGTCTTTATGAGAAGGGCCGTGTAAAAAGTCGTCTAATTTTTACGTATGATATAGATAAGATTCAAAATTTTCCTTTCTATAGAACAATCCGGCTAGAGCTTGGTGACATTAACAACGAAATTGCCGAGGCTATTTCCGGCCATGTGATTGTTATAAATTACGGTAGGTTTGATAGTAAAGAAAAATATAATCTCGGTTTGTATGAAGCGCTTACAAATTTTATTACACTACTTAGGCCGTACTTGAGCAATACGCAGCTTATTTTTGTAGTTCCTGAGGGGTCTTCGGAGATTAGACGCCTGCTACAAAACCTTTTTGAGGTTCCACTGGTACTTATTAAGAAGAATAAGGAAACAAAGGTATCTCTTGAAGCTCGTAGTATGTTGATTGAACAGGCTGAGTGTCTTGCTATGGAAAACGGCGAAACACTGGACGATTCATTTGAAGCATTTCTTGATGAGTGCTTAGAGACGGGTGTCTTCTCTGATGTTAAAGATATCTATAGCAAGTGGAGTTTCAAGAAATTAATCAAAACCAAGTATCCACAGTATCAGCCTTTTTTAGAGACTTTGGAGTCAAAAAGAAATTCAATTGGTCAGAGCGATGCATTGGGAGAGCTTGATAGCTTAATTGGGCTGTCGAGTGTTAAGCAAAGCATTCATCGAGTAATTGATAGAGCAAAGATGGAGAAAGAGCTTGAGCGTAGAGGTATTTCTCATCAGAACTACTCCATGCACATGGTCTTTTCCGGTTCTCCTGGTACTGGAAAGACGGTTGTTGCAAAGCTCTTTGGTCAGATTATGAAAGATAGCGGAATTCTTAAGGAAGGTAGAGTTATTTCTATTTCCGCAAGCTCAGTTAAGTCAATGACTAATTTTTCTAATATTATTGAGTCTGCCTATGGTTCTGTTTTATTTATCGATGAGGCTTATACTTTGGGTCCTGATGCTGTTGCAGAACTTATTGCACAAATGGAGAATCATCGTGATGAGCTTATTGTTATTCTTGCTGGATACTCTAGGCATATGCAGGCATTGCTCGGTTCTAATCCAGGTTTTAAATCAAGAATTGGAGAAGAGATTTATTTCCCTGATTACTCCGAGCAGGAGCTGTTAGAGATTTTTAAATACATGGTTATTCATAGAGGAATGACTATTGATGACGAAGCTCTCTCTTGTGCTCGAGATATTTTTGCACGTATCGGAAAAGCTGGCGATCAGGGAAATGCTCGCTATGTACGACAGATTTTTGAGAAGGTTGAGGGCAATCAAAAGATTCGCCTGTTTAATTCTTTTGATGATGTAAGCACAATTCCTGATGAGGAACTTATAAAAATTAATGTCTCTGATTTTAATGACGTTGCCCCCTTGGCTCCATTGGCTCAGGGGACTAAAGACAGTGCGTATTATCAAAAATCATCAGCTGAGCAGCTGATGGAACTGATTGGTCTTTCCGATGTAAAGAAGGTAATTCTAAAGCGAATTGACTTTATGAGGGCACAAAAAATTCAGCGTGACCGAGGAAAATCAACCTCTTTTGTTCCTGCTCATATGGCATTTTTGGGAAACCCCGGTACAGGTAAAACTGAGGTAGCTAATTTACTTGCCCATATTTTGGTTGAGAAGAATTTGCTTTCTGTTGGAAAGGTAATACAGGTACCAGCTGTTTCGCTCATTTCACTACCTTCTGCAATTCCTTCTTTATTTGATAATGCTCGAGGTTCCATTATTTATCGATGAGGCTTATACGTTACTTTCTTCTCCAGCAGCTATTTCGAGTATGGTTGAGTCAATGGACCGTTATAAAAATGAAGTAGTTGTCATCATGGCTGGTTATTCAGAGGAAATGAATGAACTTTTTTATTCTAACCCAGGTTTGGTGTCAAGAATTCGCAGTCAGATTTATTTTCCAGACTACTCTGATGACGAGCTTGTTCAAATTTTTGAGCTCATGTGTTTGCAACGTGAGTATCAATATGATTCAGAAATGCCTAAGCTGGTAAAAGAATTTATATCTATTCAGGACAAAGATAGATATTTTGGCAATGCTCGTTTTGTAAGAAATCTTGTTGAAGAGATGATGCTTAATGAAGGTGCAAGAACAGTCCGTCTCTTTGATTCAGAAGGTGAAGATGTAATTAGTGATAAGAATCTCAAATTCTTTACGAAAGACGACTTCGAAGAGGCGTGTGTTTCTATTCAGCAAGAGATTAAAAGAAGCAAAAGACTTACCCTTGGATTTAAGTAAGGTGCTTAATTTGACCTTTTAATAGCAGGAGAATCGATATCTAGCCAGTTTTATGAATTTGGTATGAAGATATACATGTACGTTTTTATGTACATGCTAAATATTTCTTATCTACTAACCTATGCATAGTTCAAGAAATTGATGTTTCTAAACAAAGGAGGAATATGAATACATCAACTACACTCAATAAAAAGACGATGATTAGCAGGGAAGCATTTATCGCAGGTATTGCGGCTCTATTCATTGCAATGGTGATGATTACTGGCTGTAGTTCTGCAAAGTCAAAGGTTGTTGGTGCATGGAGTGGTTCATTTTCTAGCGGAGTAGTACAGGCTTCTGTGACGCTTGATTTAAAATCTGACGGAACAGGTACATATACCTCTACGGGTGGCGCTCTCGGAATTAATTCTAACCAATCTGGAAAGCTTACTTGGGAGCTTAAGGATAATACTTGTGTCATTACGGATGACGAGGGTAAAAGCATGACTTTCCAGCTTTCTGAGGACGGAAGTACCATGATGGATACTTCGAGTGGATTGACGCTTACTAAGAATTAAGAAGAGTGCATGTGGTCTAACGTTGGATGACCTTCTCGTCTTCTCCAGGTCGCATCACAAAAAGTGATGTAAGAGAAGCACTCCAGTAATGTAAAAGAAATGCGGTTATTTCCTAGAATATAGTCACCATAACAGATTCAGAAAGGAAATAACCGCAATGCGAGCTTTACATGAATCTGAGCTTTTATACACTCCAAGATCATAAATTAGATTTCAATAGTACTGCACGAGTACCGCTTAAAGACTTAGTAAATACCGTAATGGTCAAGCAAGTAGAAGAGTTTGGACGCGTTTGTAATGGACGCCGTGAGTGAAGTTTGTAACTGCAGTCGGTACTCTTACTTTAAAAATACCTAAGCTCCGTGAAGGAATCTACTTTTCTGACGAAATCGTAAGCAAATGGAGTAGATGTAACACAATCCCTACACCACTTTTAGGGACGTAATAAATCAAAGCCTAGACGGGCTTAACAAAAGGGAGAAACAATGAGAGTACGAATGATTGACAACATTACTGGCAAGGTTGTTAGAGTTGCAAAGCAGTTTTCTAAGGCAGTTGCGAATGCACCAAAGGCAGTCGCGACTGTAGCAAAGACTGGCACTGTTGCGCAGAAGGTTGCCATGGGAATTGCAACAACTGGTCTTGTTGCTGGCGGTGCAACTGGTATTGTCCTCAATATTCCTAAACAGGCGCCTACTCCAGAGCAGAAGCCTGCTATTACACAGCCAACAAAGACCGAGGAGACAAAAACCGAGGATACTAAGCCTGCAGAGGAGACAAAAACCGAGGATGCTAAGCCTGCAGAGGAGACAAAAACCGAGGATGCTAAGCCTGCAGAGGAGACAAAAACCGAGGACACTAAGTCCTCTGCACCTGCAGGACATTACGAGTCCGTTCAGAAGAGTAAGTATGTTGAGGATGGCACTTATACTGTAGTTACCCTGACTGATGATGATGGTGATCCTATTACCTTTACTACATCTTTTGGTACTTCTTCAGACGCACAGTTTAGTACTCAGGCAGAGGCAGAAGCGTACCTAAACGCGCAGCACCAAGCTCTCACTCAACGTACTGGTCGCAAGCGTGTTATTGCTGGCAATACTGGCCGCGGTTTTAATGTCGGTGAGACTCAAACTAAGGGCCATACAGAGTATTGGACTGAACAGGTTTGGGTTTCAGACAACTAATTAAAAGCATTTAGCTAGCTAGAAAATACGGAGATTGTTTATACAATCCCCGTATTGCTTTATATATCACGTCAACCATTACGATATTTACTACATCTTCAAGCAGTACTTGTGCAATACTATTGAGATCTAATTCGTGATCTTGGGTGTATAAAAATTCAGAGTCGTGTAAAGTTTGCATTGCGGTTGTTTCCTTTCTGAATTGGTTGTGGTGACTATATTCTAGGAAATAACCGCACTTCTTTTACATCACTGGAGTGTTTCTCTTACACTACTTTTTGGGATATGATTCTTCTCCACCCACCGATAAAACGACACCGTTTATGTGAACCCCATCTGTTTGGACAGGTGGGGTTTCTCGTCAGACGTATAGTCAAAGTGGTGTGATTTGAACACGCAGTATCGGCAGAATCGGGGCGAGAAATGCAAAAGTTACAGAAACGTTTTACGAGGGTTTTGAGTGTGTTCATGACGTTGGTGCTCTCGTTTGCGCTGGTAGGGTGCAATGTGTTTCCGTTCCTGCAGAACAATTCTGACCAGCAGACATCACAGTCGTCAATCACAACAGGGGAAATCGAGGCAATACACGAGCCCAAGTTTGGCGGCAGCTATCTGTATATCACCATCGACGAGTTCAATAACCTGGGCTTTGAATACGGCGACAGCGTGGACGTTACGTTTAGTAACGGATATAAGCTCTCCGATATTCCGTACTACAACGGCTATTACACCAAAACCAACGAGCCCCTGGTTGTCGCATATCCGGGCTATCCTTACATCGATGTGTGCGTAAATAATGGCGAGCCTCTATGGGAAAACCGCTGGTCTTAAGCATGGAGATACGGCTACGGTGACGCTCCACGAGAAGCAAAAGTACGCAACAGTTCAAAAGTCCTTGGATGCAACGTACACCAATAATCGCTCCGATTATTCAAGTGACGAGGTCTTTGCCAACTTCCGTCCCATGAAGGGTGGAAATCTTGCCGAGGGCGTGATGTATCGCTCGGCGTCGCCTATTGATAACCAGAACAATCGCGCACCTTACGCGGCAGATCTTGCCCAGAGGTGTGGCGTGCAGTTTATCTTGGACCTCGCGGACACCAACGAAGAGATTCAGGGTTATTACCAGAATGCGGACTACGACATTACGTGGCACCAGAGCTTGTACGACGCAGGGAATGTTGCGGCTCTTAATCTCAACGCCAATTATCGGGGCGGCCAATATGCTTATCGCCTGGTAGCGGGTCTGCGCGAGATAATTCTGCATAAGGGTCCCTACCTTATTCACTGCACCGAGGGTAAGGATCGCACGGGCTTTGTCTGCGCTCTTCTCGAGGCACTTTGTGGTGCATCCTACGATGAGATGCGTGACGACTACATGATTACCTACGACAACTATTACGGCATTAACGAGAAGGACGATAAGGCTCGTTACGACGCTGTTGTTGACGTGAAGTTCAACGACATTGCTCGCTGCATTGCTGGCCTGCCTACATACGGCTCGCTTGACGGCGCGGATTATGCAGCTGGCGCTCGCAAGTACCTGACCGATGCAGGTATGACCGAATGGGAAATCAACAAGCTTATCAAGCGGTTAACAAACAAGTAGCGGGTTGCGGGCCGCGGGAGGTGGTGACGGCTGCCGCGCCGCGCACCGGCGGCGCTCGCGGGCTGCGGCAAGAACTGACAGGTTAGGCGCCTGGCGGCGGTTGGGCTGTGCCAAGACCTGACAGTTTAGACGCCTGGCGAGAAGCGTGATCTTCTCGCCAGGTTTTTAATAACAAATTTAAATAATGTTATGTGAAGTTGATTTCCTTTTACCGTTGGCGGAATTGGAAATGGAAACGTCAGGGCCCCTTTTTATAATTTTCTATAAGGAGGGTGCGTCATGGATGACAAACTTGTTCGTCTCATAACGTGCTTGGCAAAACAGGAAGATGTTTCTACATCAACGCTGTCTGAGTCCTTATGCGTCTCTGAGCGCACCGTGCGCGCATATATTAAGCGAGCAAAAGAATTACTAGAAGGTATTGCTGAAATTACAACAATAAAAGGTCAGGGCTATCATCTTGAAGTTCTTAATCCTGAGCTCTTGGATTGTTGGCTTAATAAAGAAGATCAGCTACCTCAGACTTCTAATGAACGCGTGGCATATATATTGGACGATCTGCTTAATCGAAGCGATTGGGTTACGGTAGATGAGTTATCAGAGATTCTTTACGTTTCTCGTAAGACTATCTCGGCTGATTTAAAACAAGCTGAAGAGTTTCTCGCCAGATTTGACCTGCGCATCATGCGTAAATCGCATTATGGAATTCAGATTGAAGGTACTGAATTTAATAAGCGACTTTGCCTGGCAAGTCTGGTAACAAACGAAGAATATTCGGGCAGCTGTCACGCCACGGTAGAAAATAATGAACTTATTACTGATGTAACAAAGCTGGTAGTTGAGTGTGTTGAACATCATGATGTCAGCTTGAATGATTTTGCTATTAGAAATCTTGTTGTTCATATTGTTGTCGCAATCAACCGTATTAAAAAGCAACGCTATATTGTCGGCCAAGAGGAATCGCTTAAGAGAATTCAGTGTTCGTATGAATATATCGTGGCGCAAAAGCTGGTAAATTGCCTGTCGTCCGAGTTTGATGTTGAGTTTCCTCAGACAGAAGTTGCCTATATAGCAATTCACCTGGCATCTAAAAAGATGTTTAAAGACATCTCTGAGTCTCCAAACTTAGTGATTACCGATGACGTTTTTGCTGTTACTCGTCAGATGGTTGATTTGGTATGGAGTAGCTTCAGATTTGATTTTAGAAATGATCTTGAGCTGCATATGAGCTTGGCTAGGCACATTGTGCCGCTTTCTGTTCGTTTGCACTATAACCTGCAGATAGAAAATCCACTGCTTACTGACATCCAGTATCGAATGCCCTTGGCATACTTGATGGCCATGGAGTCGTCAACAATCTTGGCCAAAGAGTATGAAGCAACTCTCAGTGAGCATGAAGTAGCTTATCTGGCCCTGGCATTTGCATTGGCTTTGGAGCGTAAGCGTACTGAACTGCCAAAAAAGAATGTGCTTTGTGTATGCGCAACAGGTCTAGGCACTTCAAAGATTTTGGGAATTCGTATCAAAGAGGAGTTTGGACCTTATATCGGGTCAATTACTACGTGTAATTTGAGTCAGATTTCTCAGATTGATTTTTCACATATTGACTATGTGTTCTCAACTGTTGAGATTGAATCTCCTTTGCCAGTTCCTGTGTGTTATTCGGGGTTCTTGCTCGATGACATTAATAAAGACTTGTTAGTTAAAGACTTGCTTCGTCGAGATGAACAAGAGGAGTTTGCTAAACACTTTAGCGAGCATCTTTTCTTCTCACATCTTGCGTACAGAAGTAAGGAAGAAGTACTTAACTTTTTGGTCAGTCAATTATGCAACAGTGAGAAATCAAACATCTCTGTTTCTGAAGATGAGTTCAGAGCTCTGGTTTTTGACCGCGAAACTTTAGCAATGACTGCCTTTGGAAACTTGGTTGCACTTCCTCATCCTTCGCGCCCGGTATCTGAACGTACTTGTGTAGCAGTTGGTTTATTAGACAACCCAATTGACTGGGACGGTCATGACGTGGCTGCTGTGTTTTTAATCTCAGTTTCTTGTTCAGAAGACGAGAAGACCCGTTTATTTAACAAGAATATGGCGTCCCTTCTTATGGATAAAGAGGCAATTTGTTCACTGGTAAAGCATCAAAGTTTCAACTTTTATTGGTCAGATTACATCGTCAGGTGATGGTTTGAGAAAGAGGGGATAGGAATGGATGAAAGAGAGGTAGAGGCTATTGTTACCAACTTGGTTGTGCATGGTGGGGATGCAAAAAGCTATGCAATACAAGCAATCAAGTGCGCTCGTTTAGGAAAGTTTGACCAGGCAGATGAGTTGTTGAAACAGAGTTCAGAATCGTTAAATCGAGCGCATGAGTTTCAGATGGAACGGATTCAGCAGGAAATTATTGGACAGGATAATAAGCCACTATCTTTGCTGATGGTCCACGGACAAGATCATTTGATGTGTGCACTTACCACGCACGATTTGGCAGTGCAAATTGTTGAGCTTTGTAAGCAAGTAACTACGAGCAGTGAAGAGTGAAAGGAAGTAGGTATGAAAAAGATTGATTTGTTTTGTAGTGCAGGTATGTCCACAAGTATGCTTGCAAACAAGATGCAAGAGGTTGCTGATGTCCATGGAATTCAAGTAAAGGTTGAAGCATTTTCTTCTACCGCGATTGATTTCCAGGTAGAGCACAACACTCCCGATTGCATTTTACTGGGACCTCAGGTTCGTTTTAGCTTTGATGATGTAAACGCAAAATACGGAGCAAAAATTCCTGTTGGCGTTATTGAGTCAGCTGATTATGGCAACTTGAATGGCGAGCGTGTGCTTAAGATGGCCATTTCTTTGATTAAGCGTGGTTCTACTGCATAGGGTTTCTCGCTATACGTTTTACCTGTGATTTTATAAAAATGGAGAGATGTTAGTTTGGAGGGTTCTATGAAAACGATGGATGTATTTGAAAAGCGACTTATGCCGCTGGCAGAAATGATTGGTAAAAATAAATACCTTCTGACCATGCGAGATTCGTTTGCAATGGTCATGCCAATCCTGATTATTGGCTCTATGTTTACGTTGCTTCGCAACTTCCCAATTCCTGCGTGGATTGATTTTTTGAAGACTACGATGGTTCAGCCAGATAAATCGCTGTTTGCTCTGCTGGCTATTCCTTCCGCATGTACTGTTTCGCTCATGGCAATCTTCCTTGCTTTTAACATTGGCTATAACTTTGCCGAGCACATTGGTATTAAAGACCGTGCGTCAGCGGGCATTGTTTCTTTGGTAGGTTGGTTCATCCTTATGCCTCAGGTAACTGAGTTTTCACCTGAAGAAGGCGTAGAGCCATTCCTGGTAGACAGTATTCCTCTTGCATGGACGGGTGCAAAAGGCGTCTTTATTGCCATGATTGTAGGATTTTTTGCAGTAGGTGTATTTGGCTACATCATTAAAAAAGACTGGACCATTAAGATGCCAGAGGGCGTTCCTCCTACTGTCGCCCGTGCATTTAGTGCTCTTATTCCTATGACCGTTGCATTTACCGCCGTATGGCTGGTTGGTATTGTCTTTATCATTTCCCCATGGGGCAACGCCTTTAACTTCATTTATGCAATTCTTCAGGCTCCTCTGACTTCACTTGGTGGAACTGTTTGGGCATTGGCATTTAGTTATGTTTTGGCAAGTGGATTCTGGTTTATTGGTATCCATGGTTCCAGCGTTACTGGTTCAATTTACACACCAATTCTTACCGCACTTTCGCTGGAAAATCAGGCCGCATTTGCTGCTGGTGCAGCACTTCCTAATATTGTTAACCGTGAGTTTGAGACCTTCTTTGCAACCTTTGGTGGCGGCGGTTCTACGCTCTCTTTGCTGATTGCAATGCTTCTGTTCTGCAATTCCAAGCGTATTAAGGATCTGGCAAAGATTTCTGTTGCTCCTGGTATCTTTGGTATCAACGAGCCAATTATCTTTGGTCTTCCTATTGTTCTTAACCCTGTTATGTTGATCCCCTTTATTCTTACTCCAGTGGTCAACATCATCATTGCGTACTTCATCATGGATCTTGGTTTAGTACCTCTGTGCAATGGCGTCATGCTTCCTTGGACTACTCCTCCTCTGGTTTCTGGATTCCTGCTGAGTGGTTGGCAAGGCGCTGTCCTGCAGCTCTTCTTGATTATTCTGGGAATCTTTATTTATCTGCCTTTCATCAAGACATTGGATAAGGAATATCTGAAGGAAGAAGCCGCAGCTTCCGAGGAATCTTCTACTGAGCTGGAAGACTTTGACTCTATCGACCTTGATTCTGTCGTGCTGTAAAACTTTTGTATTTGAGCTGTACCTGGTGCAACGCTGAGACGTTGTGCCAGGTACCAACCTGTACGCTTGATTGGAGGAAGTGATGCATAGGCTTGGAATTTCTCTTTATCCAGAGCACTCAACACCTGAAGCCGATGATGCCTACATGGCATTAGCAAGTAACTATGGTTTCTCGCGCATTTTCACATGCTTACTTTCTGTGGATAAGTCACCAGAAGAGACAGTAGCTGAGTTTTCACAGTTTATGGATCGCGCTCATGGGTATGGGTTTACGGTTGCAGTGGATACCAACCCGCGCGTATTCCAGCACTTAGGGGCAACGGCAACTGATATTTCTGTTTTTGCCAAGATGGGTGTTGATATTATTCGCCTTGATGGGCATTTGGGAGACCGTCAGGACATTGCTCTGACAAGAAATCCTTATGGTATAGCGGTTGAGTTTAATGCCAGTCAGATGCTGTCGCTTGATCTACTTATTGAGCGCGGTGCATATCGTCGCAATATGTGCGTTTGTCACAATTTTTATCCACAGAGATTTCTGGCTTGAGTGAGAAACGCTTCATTGAATTCTCCGAGCATTATTTTGGTATGGGTCTCACTCAGGCGGCATTTGTGACGAGTCAGCAGGATAACACGTTTGGTCCATGGCCGGTTTATGACGGTCTTCCTACCTGCGAAGATGATCGTACTCGTTCAATTGATTTACAGGCAAGACACCTGTTGGCAACTGGTCTTATTGACGACATCATGATTGGCAATTGCTTTGCTTCTGAAGAGGAGCTTGCTGCATTAGCCGCTGTTGATACTACTAAGGTAACGTTTAAGGTTGAATTTGATTCTGGTGTAACTGAGGTCGAGAAGAACGTTTTGTATCAGTTCAACCACGTAACGCGTGGTGATGCATCTGAGTATTACCTACGTTCTTCAGTACCTAGGATGTTTGAGTACTCCACTTCGATTCCTGCTCGTGAGCGCACAGATTGTCATATTAAGCGCGGAGATGTATTAGTGGTGAATGACAACCTGTCTCATTACCTGGGAGAAGTTGAAGTTGCTCTAAGAGATTTTGAGGACGACGGAACCCGTAATGTTGTAGGACGTATTCCAGAAGACGAGCTTTTCTTGTTGGATTATGTGAAACCTGAATTCCCGTTTGGATTTGTTAAAGACTAGCGGGGTTGTTTGGTTGTAACGTCCATGCTGAAATGGAAAATTAGTCGCCTGGCGAGAGGAGCGATCTTCTCGCCAGGTTTTTTAATAACAAATTTAAGGTATTTGGAATGGGTTTGGTGTTGTTTGCAGGTGAATTTTATGTGAATGACCCTGTGCTAGACGGCTATCGTTGCATTTGTTATAAGATTCTCATTTCTGAATTTTGTAGGGATTTACGTGCTGTTTTTGGGGACTGTATGAATGTAGCGCAAGGCCTAGAGAAGAAGCTTATGCCAATGGCGGAGTTGGTGAGTAAGAATAAATATCTTCTTACTATGCGCGACTCTTTTGCCATGCTCATGCCAATCCTTATTATCGGATCAATGTTTACGCTGGTAGGCAATCTGCCAATTCCTGCGTGGGTTGATTTCTTGAAGTCCACTACGATTCAGGGCAAGTCGCTTTTCTCGCTGTTGGCCATTCCTTCTGCCTGCACTGTTTCGCTCATGGCAATATTTTTGTCGTTCGAGATTGGCTACAACTTTGCTGATCAACTTGGTTTAGAGGATCGAGTTTCTGCTGGTATGGTTTCGCTCGTCAGCTGGTTTATTTTGATGCCTCAGGTGACTGAGTTTTTGCCCCAGGGAGCTTCTCAGCCATTTTTGGTGGAGAGCATTCCTCTTGCGTGGACCGGCGCGAGGGGTGTGTTTGTAGCGATTATCGTAGGCTTTTTGTCGGTGTCCATTTTTGGATTTGCTATCAAGAAGAACTGGGTTATTAGGATGCCGGAGGGTGTTCCTACGTCTGTTTCGCTTGCGTTTAGTGCTCTGGTTCCGATGGCGCTCACGTTTGCCGCAGTGTGGGCGATTAGCGTTTTGTTTGCACTTACCCCTTGGGGAGATGCGTTTACCTGCATTTATTCCATGTTGCAGATTCCACTGACCATGCTTGGCGGAACCGTGTGGGCCTTGGCGATTGCTTACGTCATTCAGGGCATCTTCTGGTTCTTTGGCATTAACGGGTCAAACATTACGAGCCCTATTTTTACGCCGATTTTGACTGCGCTTACGCTGGAAAAACCAGGCCGCCTTTTGCCGCCGGCACTGCACTACCCAACATTATCAATCGAGAGTTCGATGCGTTCTTTGCGCTGTTTGGTGGCGGAGGATCAACCCTTTCGCTGTTGATTGTGATATTTTTGTTCTGCAATTCTCGCCGTGTAAAAGACATTGCAAAAATCTCCATTGTGCCTGGTATTTTTGGTATTAACGAGCCCGTCATGTACGGACTGCCGATAGTTTTGAACCCCATCATGGCAATTCCTCTGATTTTTACGCCGGTTGTTAACGTTTTAATTGCGTGGTCCGCAATGAGCGCCGGCTTGGTGCCTCTGTGCAACGGTATTATGCTGCCTGGAAGTACCCTCCTTTGATCTCGGGATTTCTTCTGTGCGGATGGCAGGGCGCTTTACTTCAGCTCATATTGATTTTGATTGATATGGCAATCTACCTGCCGTTTATTAAGGCTCTGGATATGCAGTTTCTCAAGGAGGAAAAGGGAGCTGAGACAGAGCATGCAGTCTAGGCGCTGCGGAGACATAGTGTGCGTTGAAGGCAGCTCTGGGTGAGCTGCCTTTTTCTGTTCGAGGCTTTAGCCTGTTGAGCGCGTGTAACGCGCGAAACACAAAACCACCCGCTATTGAACTGCCTCCCATTTCTTGGACACGAGAAATAGGAGGCAGTTCAAAACACACCTAAGTCGGATAATCTGTTAAAAAGACGTATACATTACGCTGAAAATACCTCAAACGTGCAGAATATCGTCATTAGATGTGTAAAATGCCCTCATCTGAGCAGATTATCCGACTTAGGTGTGTTCCTTAGGTGCGGAATTTACCTATAGTTAAATATTTTATATGACGCTATTCATTTTCAAGCATATTAGATGAAGTTTATGCATAGAGATGCATATCGGGTAGTGCGACCGCCTAGCTGCCTGGCTATCTAGATTAGGAACATGTCGATTCTTCGGCAGAACCTACCAAAGCTGCGCTATTTTGTACCTCAAGCCTAAAAGCCAACGCAAACACGCTGCAGAATCATAATCACCTGCATATGAACTACCTCCCATTTCTTATGTCCAAGAAATGGGAGGCAGTTCATAGGAGGCTCTTTTGGTTGTGGTATTAGCTAGAGATAATGTCATTCAGTATTGATTTCCAATTAGACGGTACTCCCATGACACGATTTCTAATTGCTTCATCTTGAGGAAAATTTTGGAGAATAGATTCTAGTGTTTCGTCATGTTCTAAATTGAAATCTGATATAAGTACTTCAATCATTGTCATAAAACCAAAGATATGCTTTTTATTATTTTCAATTGATTGCCATTTTTTATTTTGAGGCAATTTTGGTTTTATATCGTAAACACGGTTATACATACGAGCATGATGCGCTGATAAATTCCTAACAACATTTAGACTTTTAAGCCACGATCCGAGTTGTGCTGTAGTTAGGCCACATTTTTCAGACATTGCAATTTGAGCATCATTGGGAGACATTTGATAAAGATGTGACAGCATACCCCAATCCATTATTTCTACGGCGGCCCAGATAGGGAGAATTCCCCCATAATGCTCTTTATGATGTTTGACAAATTGTTCTTTGGAGTCGGAAAGAGCTTTATTGTAACGTTTGATCCATTGGTTGTAATATTTTTTGTTTAGAGCGCAAGTTCCCAATGAGTTTGGTTTTAGATGAATTTGTTCATCGTATTCACCCAGTTCGTGACCAATTAAAGTCCTGAAAGCAATTTCAATTTGATAATTGGTTGAATAAATACATCCTGAGCTGCATGTCGTAGTTGTATAGATCAAGAATATCCTGAAATGAAATCTTCTGATTAAAGTAACTATGTTTTTTGTCCATAAAGGGATACCAATATCCACTCAGTCTATAGTAATTAATGGTGGACAATATTGTTTCTGCCTTTTGTGGGTCATCGATAATCATGCCTCGGTCTTTTAAAATACAGACCTGATCAGCATAGGTTTTAAAACTTTTTATTAGATGAGCTTCAGACATATAATCACCTTTATAAAAAGTAGGACCGGCCCTGGACTATGCAAAAGCTATAGCGGAACCGGTCATGTTGAAATAATTATACAGGGTTTTATCTATATACAAATTTAAGATTTCAGCTTAACAAAAAATTCATAGTGCAAAACGGGCAGCTTGCGGTCTATTTAAGCTGCTTCTGCAGGTTAACGTTAGAAGTCTGAGAACGAAGGTTTTCTCGCCATTTTGTATGTATTAAGTACAGAATTCGAGTGATTTAAAGCAAATATTTTCCTGTTCAAACAGCCGCTGCGTAAAAGTTTTGCGGGGTTAGGACTCGCGCTGTTTGCAGGGCGTTGCTTGGCGTATAGTTATAGAGTTACAAGAAAAAAATAGAGGCGTTCTAGAGGGCGTTTTTACGCCGAGAAGAGTGTTTATGCTTGCTATAAAAAATGAAACAAACGTGGTGCTTGCGGTTGATACGTCTACAGACATGCTTGCGTGTACGGTCGCGCGTCTGACCAGGCGCGGTGCCGCTGCGGCGGCCGCGGACGGCGGGTTCGACGTTGAGGTGCTGGCGTCAACGGATCACCTGTGCCGTCGTCAGGCAAACGTGGAGCTTGTGGGTTCGGTTCAGGAAGTGCTCAAAACTGCTGGTCTGACTATGGCTGATGTTGACGCTGTTATCGCAGGTAGAGGACCTGGTTCGTTCACGGGCGTTCGCATTGGCGTGGCAACTGCAAAGGGCATTGCATGCGGCTCTGGCCTGCCACTTTACGGTGCAAGCACGCTTGATGCCATGGCATTTAGCGCGTGGAAGGCGGGCGTGCGTGGCACCGTTGGCGTTGTTGCAGACGCTATGCGCGGCGAGGTCTATCCGGGCATCTACCTGCTGGATAGCGCCGGAGCACATAGAACGTTCCCGGTGGAGACCGTCCTCAAGGCAGACGCTTGTGTAGAGGAGTGGTCGAGCAGGACTGATAAGGACCAGCTCACGCTTACAGGCAATGGTTTAGTGAAGTACCGTGAGCGTTTTGAGCGCGCGGGTTTCTCGACATACACCGATGAAGCAACGTGGTTCCCAACAGGAGATGGCCTGGTACGCGCGGTGTGCATGCCCGAGTATCAGCAGGCGGGTGCGGGCGATCCGGCGCTGGTGCTGCCCATTTACACGCGTCTTTCTGATGCGGAGGAGTCGGAGCGCAAGCGTTTGGGCCTCAAGGAGCCGGCAACGGTGGCTTTAACCGGCGTGGATGATGCGCTGGCCGATATTCACCTGCAGCTTCGTTCGATGACGGTAAACGATCTGGATCAGGTGGCGGAGCTTGAGGCGGCAACATATGCTGACGCTGCGCATTCTGCCTGGTCAAAGCAGACGTTCTACGATGAGCTCTCAGGCGTTGGTCGTAGCTGGTGGCTAGCTCACGATCGCGGAACGGTCATCGGTTTTGCGGGCGGTCGCCTGGCAGGAGCTCAGTTTGAGGTGGAAGAAGTGGTGGTGACGCCTGAGCGTCGTCGCCAGGGAATTGCATCCAAGCTGGTAGAACGCGTGGCATACGATGCTCAGATGCTGGGCGCGTCTGCGATTACCCTTGAGGTGGAGGAGGATAACGCTCCAGCTCAGGGTGCCTATAGCAAGCTGGGATTTGCTGAGGTTGGCCGTCGTCCGGGATATTACGGTCCGGATTGTGCGGCGCTTTTGATGACGGCGCAGCTGCCTTTGGCGGTTGGCGCTGGTTTTGAGGCCAGAAACCCTGAACCTCACGCATCAGTGCGTCCGTGGCCTATTGTTGAAGGTGAGCGCTCTGAAGAGACGCTTGCGGCACTGCGTGAGGCAGGGGATTTGATTCTCAGCCTGGAGTCCTCTTGCGACGAGACCGCCATGTGCATCATGGATTCACACGGTGTGGTCTGCGCAAACGTTGTCGCAACGCAAATTGACTTCCACGCTCGCTTTGGCGGCGTCGTGCCCGAGATTGCTTCTCGCAAGCACACCGAGGCTATTGTGGGTCTTTTCGAGGAGACCATGGCCCGCGCGGGCGCGCACTTTGGTTGCGACACGCTGGTGCCGTCTGACCTGGCCGCCGTTGGTGTTACTGCAGGTCCAGGCCTTGTCGGTGCGCTTGTTGTAGGCGTGGCATTTGCCAAGGGCTTCTGCGTGGCCACTGACCTGCCGCTTATTCCCGTTCATCACCTGGAAGGCCACCTGCTGGCCAACCTGTTTGAGACGCCTGACCTGGAGCCTCCATTTGTGGCCAGCCTGGTCTCGGGCGGCAATACTATGCTGGTACACGTGCGTGCCTGGGGAGATTACGTGGTCCTGGGCTCCACCATTGACGACGCCGTGGGCGAGGCCTTCGACAAGGTTGCCAAGGCGCTGGGTCTGGGTTATCCAGGCGGCCCCGTAATCAGCAAACTTGCAGCTCAGGGCAATCCTAAGGCCATCCACTTCCCGCGCGCAATGATGCACAGCGGTGACTATTCCTTCAGCCTTTCTGGCCTGAAGACAGCCGTTATTACCTACATTGAGGGCGAGAATCGCGCAGGTAGAGCAATCAATCTGCCTGATTTGGCTGCCTCGTTTGAGCAGGCAGTTATTGACGTGCAGGTTGCAAAGGCTAAAACCGCTGTTGAAGAGACGGGCGTCTCCGATTTCTGCGTGGGTGGCGGCGTCGCTGCGAACCCCGCACTTAGAGCTGCATATAAAGAAACCTTTGGTCATATGGGCGTTCGAGTGACGGTACCTCCGATGTCGGTTTGTGGCGACAACGCCGCAATGATTGCCGTGGGCGCGCTTCGTAGCTACCGTACGCAGGGTTTCTCGCCATTGACCTTGGACGCAAACCCCAACGCGCAGCTGGGATCGTGGTCGTCGGATGCGGCACCCGTTGTCCCAAGCGGCATGTAAGGAGGCCATTGTGCAAGACGGATTCATCAAAGTTGCAAGTATCACGCCGCGCGTCCGCGTGGCCGACGTGGCGTTTAACGTGGAGAGCTGTCTGGCGGCCATCGAAGAAGCCGCAGGTAATCGCGGTGCCAAGGTGGTCGTGCTGCCCGAGCTCTGCATCACGGGCTACACCTGCGAGGACCTGTTCTGGCAGGATGCGCTCCTGGACGCAGCTGAGCGTGGCTTGGTTTCTATTGCCGCCCGCACGGCCGATGTCGACGCGTTGCTGCTGCTAGGCCTGCCTGTTCGCGTGGCCGGCAAGCTCTACAACTGCGCCGCCGTTCTCTTTAGGGGAGAGCTTTTGGGCCTGGTGCCCAAGCGCTACGTGCCCATGTACAACGAGTTTTACGAGGGCCGACACTTTGTTTCTGGCCCCAAGACGGTCACCAGTGTGGACTTTGGTCTGCTGGGCGAGGTGCCGTTTGGTACCAACCAGCTGTTTGCGTGCGACACCATCCCTGAGCTGGTTGTGGGCGCGGAGATCTGCGAGGACCTCTGGGTGCCCATGCCGCCGTCAAATGCGCACGCCGTCGCCGGCGCCACGCTGATCTGCAACTTGTCCGCGTCGCCCGCGCTGGCCGGCAAGTCCGCGTACCGTCGTCAGCTGGTTGCGCAGCAAAGCGCACGTCTGATCTGCGGCTACGTTTACGCCAGTGCTGGTGAGGGCGAGTCTACGACCGATTTGGTTTTCTCGGGCCATGATCTTGTTGTCGAGAATGGCCGTGTGCTCGCCGACTCTGGCGTGTTTGGCGAGGGTATTGCCGTGTCCGAGATTGACGTGCTGTCGCTGGCGGCTGATCGCAGGCGCACGTCGACGTTTGAGGTTGCTCCAACGCCGGAGGATTACAAGCATCTGACCACGTATTTCTCGCTGGAGTTTGACGGTGAGGGCGAGGACGAGCACGCCGCCGCAGGTCACGGCCACGACAGCGAGGGCGAGGGCGTCGAACTTGCTATCCGCACGCCGCTGACCAGGTACGTTGATCCGCACCCGTTTGTGCCCGCGATGGACGACGCTCGCGCGGCGCGCTGCGAGGAGATTCTGTCGATTCAGGCTCACGGTTTGGCTTCGAGGCTGGCGCATACTGGCTCTGACCACGCGGTTATTGGCATTTCGGGTGGACTTGACTCCACGCTGGCCCTTCTCGTCACGGTGCGAGCGTTTGACCAGCTGGGATACGACCGCTCGGGCATTGTAGCTGTGACGATGCCGGGATTTGGCACCACGGACCGCACGTACACCAACGCTATTGAGCTGGTGCAGTCGCTTGGCGCCGACCTGCGCGAGATTTCCATTGTGGATTCCGTGCTGCAGCACTTTGCCGACATCGGCCACGACCAGGATGTTCACGACGTTGTGTACGAAAACGCCCAGGCTCGCGAGCGCACGCAGATTCTGATGGACGTTGCCAATCAGGTGAGCGGCATGGTCATTGGCACGGGCGACCTTTCCGAGCTGGCGCTTGGTTGGGCAACGTATAACGGTGACCAGATGTCCATGTACGGCGTAAATGCTTCGGTACCAAAGACGCTGGTCAGATACCTTGTTGATTACTGCGCCGACGCTTATGAGGAGCAGGGCGAGGACGAAATTGCTCACGTTTTGCGCGACGTTCTGGACACACCGGTTTCTCCTGAGCTGCTGCCATCCGCGGCAGACGGTTCCATTGAGCAGAAGACGGAGGACCTGGTTGGCCCATACGAGTTGCATGATTTCTTCTTGTTCCACGTGCTTCGTCACGGAAGTGGTCCACTCAAGGTTCTACGTCTTGCCGAGCGTGCGTTTGGTACAGGCACTGACCAGGAGATTTACGACCACGAGACTATCGTGCGCTGGCTAAAGGTGTTCTATCGCAGGTTCTTCTCGCAGCAGTTCAAGCGCTCGGCGATGCCCGACGGACCAAAGGTTGGTTCGGTTTCGCTGTCTCCGCGCGGCGATCTGCGCATGCCATCCGACGCTTCGAGCTCGCTTTGGCTCTCTGAACTGGAGAGTTTAGAGGCGTAAGCGCGTGGGCGTGTTTCTTAGGCGCTCTTGAGCGTAGCGCGGCGATGTAGCGTGGGACGTAGCGTGGTAGCAGCATGCTGCTTAGTACCCGGCTATTCATGAAAATGAATAGCCGGGTACTTTTATGCAGGTTGATTTTTGCTACGAGTAGGGAAGAGATGGTTTTGGCCCAAAAATGACCCCGAAGTGGTAAAAAATGCGTTTAGTTGGGGTTTACAGAAATAACGGGATTCTATGCATCGAGTCTACCTGCTGTTTTGCTTTGGACAAATAATCAGAAATATGGATAGAATTTGCCACCTGGTAAAATGTAGATGCAATTTTTCTGAATACTCCATTTCATCCCCAACTAAACGCATTTTTTACCCAAATTGGACCCTCCCAAAGAGGTGCTCATTTTTCCTATGCAAAATCGCGAATATCACTAGCAAAATATGCACGCAGCGAATATTTGCACCAAAAAAATTATGCTAATGGTAAGAAATCGCAGGTGAGACCACCTGGCGCTCGCGCTGCCGACGCTAGCGTGTCTGAGCTCAGCAGCATCGCGCGTCCGCACGCTGCCCGCACGTCGCCCGCAGTCTGCCCGTACCCACTAGCCTGCGTATAACCGTTGACGGCTTATACTGCACGCCTACAGAAAATCTAAGTCGGTTTTGTAAGATTTTCATAATATTTCGTATAAATTGTTTTCCCGTGTGGAATAACTAATAGCGTTGGAAAAGGGCGCTTGGCGCCAATATCGGGCTTGGCCCGAAAGGGAGGTTTTCATTATGAATTTGAAGCCACTTGGAGATCGTGTTCTGGTAAAGCCTGCTCCAAAAGAGGAGAAGACATCCTCTGGTCTCTACATTGCATCCGCAGCTCAGGAGCTTCCACAGCGCGGTGAGGTCCTCGCAGTTGGAACTGGCAAGCTTGATCAGAATGGCAATCGCATCGCTCTTGATGTCAAAATCGGCGACCAGGTATTTTATGGCAAGTTCGGCGGCACTGAGGTCAAGGTAGACGACCAGGAGCTTCTGCTTCTTCGTGCTGACGACATCCTTGCAGTCCTCGAGGACTAATCGCTCGTAGCTCGTTTGCTCGTAGCTCGTTTGCTCGCAGCTTAGTCGCTTGCAGCTTGTTTGTCCGCTTTTTCTTGTAAGTTCAGCTATTTTGGAGGAATACCATGGCTAAAGATATCGATTTTGGCACAGATGCTCGTGCCAAGCTTGCTAAGGGTGTAAACACCCTGGCAGATGCCGTAACTACCACCCTTGGACCTAAGGGTCGCTACGTCGCATTGCAGCGTTCTTACGGCGCACCAACCATCACTAACGATGGCGTCTCCGTTGCTCGCGAGATTGAGCTCAAGGACCCAGTAGAGAACATGGGTGCTCAGCTGGTCAAAGAGGTTGCAACCAAGACTAATGACACCGTCGGTGACGGTACCACCACCGCAACCCTGCTTGCACAGGTCATCGTTAACGAGGGCCTCCGTAATGTTGCAGCTGGTGCAAACCCAATCGCAATTCGCCGCGGTATCGACAAGGCCGTTGAGGCTGTCGTCGCTCAGATGAGGGGCATCGCAAAAAGAGGTCTCAACCAAGCAGCAGATTGCTTCCGTTGGTACCATTTCCGCAGGTGACCCAGTCATCGGCGGCAAGATTTCCGACGCTATGGACGTTGTCGGCAAGGACGGCGTTATCACCGTTGAGGAGTCCCAGACCTTCGGCATCGACATCGACACCGTTGAGGGTATGCAGTTTGACAAGGGTTACGTTTCCCCTTACTTCGCAACCAACAACGAGACTCTCACCGCTGAGCTGGACAATCCTTACATCCTCATGACCGACAACAAGATTTCCTCCATCCAGGATATCCTGCCTATTCTTGAGGCTGTCCAGAAGCAGGGCGCACCTCTGCTCATCATGGCTGAGGACGTCGACGGCGAGGCTCTGACCACCCTCATCCTTAACAAGCTCCGCGGCGTTCTGAACGTCTGCGCAATCAAGGCTCCTGCATACGGCGATCGTCGTAAGCGCATGCTCGAGGACATCGCTGTTCTCACCGGCGGCCAGGCAGTCATCAAGGAGCTCGGCGTTAACCTCAACGAGATTAGCGCAGAGATGCTCGGCCGCGCTAAGTCCGTCAAGGTTACCAAGGAGACCACAACCATCGTTGGTGGCGCTGGTTCCAAGGACGCAATCGACGACCGCATTACCCAGATCAAGGCTGAGATTGAGAACACCACCTCTGACTTTGACCGCGAGAAGCTCCAGGAGCGTCTTGCTAAGCTCGCCGGCGGCGTTGCAGTCATCAAGGTTGGCGCAGCTACCGAGGTTGAGCTCAAGGAGATCAAGCACCGCATCGAGGACGCACTTCAGGCAACTCGTGCAGCTGTCGAGGAGGGCATCGTCGCAGGTGGCGGCGTTTCCTTCCTGGCTGCTTCCTCTGTCCTTGACAGCGTTCAGACCTCTGATGCAGACGAGAAGATCGGCGTTGAGATTATCCGCAAGGCACTTGAGGCTCCAGTCCGCACCATCGCTAACAACGCTGGTTTCGAGGGCAGCGTAGTTGTCGAGAAGATCAAGGCACTCCCAACCGGCCAGGGTCTTGACTCTGCTTCCGGCCAGTATGGCGACATGATTGAGATGGGCGTTCTTGACCCAGTTAAGGTCACCCGCACCACACTCCAGAATGCAGCTTCTGTTGCATCCCTCATCCTCATCACCGAGGCAACTGTTTCCGAGATGCCAAAGGACACCACCATCGAGGAGTCCATTTCTCGCGCAGCTGCTCAGGGCGGCCAGGGCGGTATGTACTAATCCGCACCTCCAAGGAACTTCAATCGGGTCCAGTCTCTCGCTGGGCCCGATTTTTTCTTTCGTCACAAACTTGGCGAGAAACCCATCTTGTCACAGGCGAGAAACCCGTCTTGTCGTAACTGCAACGTTTATCCGCTCATCGTCCATTAATCGAAATCGTATGAATGTGACGCCATTTGAGCGGAATTATTGGTCGCTACAGGTTAGAATATTTATTTGCGACTACGCTCGGTCCATGCGACCAGCTCGCATACTTGAACCATTCGCCACGCGCCAAAGGAGAGGAGGCACCATGGCACAGAATCAGAATCGTGACGAGGAGCGAGATTTTCTCGACGACCTCATTGATATCCAGGACTCCCTGCAGGTGCTCTCTAACCCGCTCGACGCGCTGATGGGGAGCCTGTCTATTGACCCAAACACGGACAAGCCGTTTGAGCCAATGGACTACAAAGAAATCCCCTGGTCAAACGCTAATCGTTGCCTGAGGTGCGCCTCGGGAAAAGCCGAGGCATGTTCTCGCTGTCTTGACGTTTGTCCAGCTAATTGCATTGATATCCACAACCAGTCCGTGCGCATCGACGACGAGGCTTGCCTGCAGTGCGGCCTCTGTGTTGCCGCGTGTCCAACCGAGACGTTTAACACGCGCCGCCACACGTCCCGCATGCTGTATGACCAGGTAGCTCGCGCGGCCTCCGCGTACGAGCAGTGTTACATTACCTGCACCCGAGCTCTGGCGAGAAAACCTGAGGGTAACGAGATCTGTCTGCCTTGCGTGGGCATGCTCTCAGCCGACATTTGGTTCTCGATCCTTACGGACTTTGACAACGTAAGCGTTTACCTGCCGTTGGGCGTTTGCGACCGTTGTCGCACCACCACTGGCGAGGAGGCATATACCCAGGCAATCGCTACCGCTGAGGAGTGGACGGGTGCTACGGTTGGCCTCGAGGTTGACGGCAATAACCTCAACCACAACTTCACGCGTGCGTATATCCGCTCGCAGTTCATCTCCAACGCGATGAACGGCGCAGAACGCCTGGTATCCGCGTCGACGCCTGTTCTTGCGGGCGCCAAAGCAATCGCTGACCGCATCAATTCGCACGCTCGCTCTCTGGATAAGCTTCAGACGCAGCTTGATGACGTGATGGGCCTGCGTACCACCGACATGAGGCAGTCCATGCTCACACAGGATCGCCGTCTGGTCATGGGCGCCCTCCAGCACGATCCAGACCTGGCTCCTTACGTGAAGCTCGAGGCTCCTATTTGGGATTCCAGCAAATGCACGGTTTGCGGAGACTGCAAAAATACCTGTACAACGCATGCAATCGACATCGATGAGCGCGGTAAGTTAACCATCAAGATGCCGTTCTGTGTCAACTGCGGTGCCTGCGAAATTGTCTGCCCAGAACCAGGCGCGCTTACGATGGTGCCGATGAACACTTCTGAGCTAGTTGTTCGTGATCGCAAGGCCGAGGAGACCGAGCGTCTTGAGGCTTTGGCTCGTCGCAAGGCTCGCTTCATTTTTGACACCGGCAAGGAGCAGTTCAAACACTTGGCGGATTCGATCACCGAGGACTCGGATGAGGAAGCCGCCGCACAACAACCTCCAAAAGAGGATAATGGGGAGTAGCAAGTAGCTGCGTACACAGCACAACGCTTCTAGCTCCACGTTTTTCTCGCGAGAAACGCAAGTAACCGTAACCGTCCACCGACAACAAGAGGACTCACATGTCGCTTTCAATTGGTATCGTTGGCCTGCCAAACGTTGGTAAATCCACGCTGTTCACCGCGCTGACCCGAAAGGGTGGCCTGGCCGCAAATTACCCGTTTGCCACCATCGACCCTAACGTGGGCATCGTTGACGTACCCGACGCAAGGCTCCAGAAGCTGGCCGAGATTGTCAATCCTGGTCGCATCATGCCTGCAACCGTTGAGTTTGTGGACATCGCCGGCCTGGTCAAGGCGCAAACGAGGGTGAGGGCCTGGGCAACCAGTTCCTGGCAAACATTCGCAACACTGACGCTATCTGCGAGGTTGTTCGTTACTTCAAAGATCCCGACGTCATTCACGTTGAGGGCCGCGTCAATCCTGACGAGGACGTTGACATCATCCAGACGGAGCTTATCCTTGCTGACCTGGGCACCATTGAGCGGGCCTTGCCTAAGCTGGAGAAAGAGGCCAAGCGCGATAAGGACCTCCAGCCCAAGCTCAACGTGGCAAAGCGCCTTCAGGAGTGGCTGAACGAGGGCAATCGCGCCGCTGACATGGAGATGACCGACGAGGAGCGTCTGGCTGCCCGCGATCTTTTCCTGCTTACCATGAAGCCAATCCTGTACGTCGCAAACGTCGATGAAGACATGCTCACCGAGCCCGCTCCTGTCATCAACGGTGTTCAGTCTATCCCTGTTTGCGCAGGTGTCGAGGCTGAGCTTGCTGATCTTGATCCAGAGGAGGCTGCAGAGTATTTGGAGTCCCTGGGACTTGAGCACTCCGGCCTTGAGACGCTTGCCCAGGCAGCATACAAGCTACTTGGCCTGCAGAGCTACTTTACCGCAGGTCCCATGGAGGTCAGGGCGTGGACCGTCCGCATTGGCGCTAAGGCTCCCGAGGCCGCTGGCGTCATCCACTCCGATTTTGAGCGCGGATTCATCAAGGCTGAGGTTGCCAGCTACAACGATTACGTGGAGCTGGGCGGCGAGGCTGGCTGCAAGACTGCGGGCAAGCTACGCATCGAGGGCAAGGAGTACGTGGTCGAGGACGGCGACGTTATGCACTTCCGCTTTAACGTCTAAGCCACAAAACCGCTTACGGTAAACGTAAAACGGGCGAGAAGATCGGTCTTCTCGCCCGTTTTTGTGTGGGGTGGGGTAGCGCGCTGCGTGGCGCACGCCGTCGCGGGTCGCAGGCCGCAAGCTGCGTATCGCCGCGTGTCGCGTGCTGCCGCGTGTCGCCGCTGCAAGCCGCTGCGAGTCGTTAGCGCTTAGGAGCCTGATCAGTGCCCAGGACCACGGTGATGTCCACGTCAGTTGGGTAGGAACCGTCGTTTGCCTTGATGTTGGCGGTAGGGATGTCCAGTGCTTTGCAACGCCAACGGCCTTTGCCAGGCCCGTACGCGTGCCGTCGTAGATGATAATCGAGTCGGTTGGATGCTCCAGCGAGCTGTCGGCGTAAGCGGTGTAGCCCTTAGTCTTCAGAATGCCAGCCTTCTGAGCTGCAAGTCCTTGAACGTCGGTGCCGTTGAGTACGGCAACCTCACCGGTATAGTCCGGTTTGATGCTGTCAGCAGCGGAGGTGTCGCCCGCAACCGTACCAACGATACCTGTGGTTTCATCGGTACTTGCATCCTCCAGAGGAGGCAGCGCCTGGTTCACGCGGTCCATCATGGTCTTCCATGCGCTCTTATCGACAATCTCGTACCAAACATCGTCGATGAGCTCGGACGTTGTCGGCGTGCGCGCGGAATACATATCTTTGGAGGTGTCCATGCCTCTAAATGACATAGCCAAGCCCACGATATCGGTGACGTTGAGGTCGGTGGTCACGCTCTCAGCCATGGTAGACACAGCGCCCGACATAGAAACGGGATCCAGCTGCAGAACTTTCTTGGCAATGGCCGTCAGAATCATACGCTGGTTAGCGGCACGGTAGAAGTCGCCAGCGCCATAATTGTCGTATGCGTGACGACTGCGAGAAAGGCCAAGCGCTTGCTGGCCGTTGAGCTGCTGCTCGCCCGCAGGCAGGTCGATGCCCGAGTATTGCATGTCGGATACGGCAACAGGCAGGTTGACCGTAATGCCGCCGATTGAGTCCACAATCTTGGTGAACGACTCAAAGTCTACCTCGGCATAGTGCGAGATATTGACGTTTGCCAGCTTGGAAACGGCCTCAACCATCCCGGACGCGCCGCCATAGCTGTACGCAGAGTTAATCTTCTGCTTTCCGTGTTCCCCCAGGTCGACCATAGTGTCTCGGGGGATGGAAATCAGGGTGATCTTCTTGTTCTTGGGGTCTACGCGAGCCAGAATAATAGTGTCGGCGCGGAAGTTTGCGTCGGAATCGCCCCAATTCTCCGCGCGCCCCCTCGTCTTTATCCACGCCCAGAAGCAGCATGTAGAACGGGTCAGATGGAGCAACCTGAACCAGCGTTGCCTGCAAGTTTGCATCCAAGCCCTGGCGGAGTTTTGAGTTAGTGTCCAGCATCCACCAAGCAAACGCTACGCCTGCTACCAGCAGCAACGTTCCCAGGATGCCCGCAAAGATCTTAAGGCCACGACCGCGAGAAGACCCTTGGCGCTTCTTGGAGTATGCTCCAACGCCTTCTGCGCGAGAAGGAGCGTGGCTTACTGCACCTGCTCGATGCGCAGCAAAGTGCGTGTGTTTTTGCTGCTGAGCGGGAGCTTCTTCGGGCCACTCGTCGCCAACGTTGGTCTGACCAATCAAAGGCTCTCGTGTAAACCTGGAGCCGTGAGATTCGTGATTGTTGCGAGCAGAACTAGCGCCCGCACTACGAACGCTTCCCAGCGTACGAGGCTGATATGCGCCCTGATCATAAGCGTCATAATCGTCCTGTGCAAAGTCCTCTGTATCGTACTCAAAGGTGTCTTCGCGTCTGTCGCGGCTGTTGCGACCACGATTCTGAGATGAATGTGACCTTCTGGCCATTGGGGCTCCTTTGTATTTAATCTGCGTTTTGCCCAATGCGTTTTGTCAAACATCTACTATACGCAATTTTGCAATTTCGTGCTGTAGGGAAACAAACCTGCCACAAAAAATCCCCGCTTCAACGCGTGAAGCGGGGATGTGTGCGAGAAGTTCGTGCGACGGGCGCGAGAAGTTCAAAGAGCTTGCCGCGTCACTTTCTTAGCCACACTGCCTTACTTACGATGATCCTTCAGAGCATAGCCAAGCGTGGTAATAACACTGCCCACGGTAGCTACTGCAACAAGAGCAATCTCGGAGAAGTCGCCAGTCTCAGGAAGCTTTGGCTGCTTCTTTTTTGGCTTCTTTGGAGTCTCTGATGGAGGAGTTGCAGGTGGTGTGCTTGGAGGTGTATTTGGTGGTGTGGTAGGTGGAACGGTTGGTGGAATCTCGGTGTTGGTAACCGTGAAACCGTCAGTCTGGTTGCCCGAGACTACGCTGGTATATCCAGTAGGAACGTTCTCTTCTGCTACGGTGTACGCAATAGCGTGACCATCTGTTGTATCGTTTTTGAGAAGACCGGTGAAGGTGCCTGCCCAGCCGTTAGTCTGGTCAAGAGTGAGTGTCTCAGTGCTTGCTACACCGTCTTTGTAGAGCCTGACGGTAACAGGACCGCCGACAGTTCCCACCCAAGTCTTGTTGACCTGTACGTCAACTGTTGGGGTTTTCTCGTCCTCAACGGTCTTAATAACACCGGTGGTTGCAGAAACGGTGAGGTTATACGTATCGTTGTTGAGCTGGTAGCCAGCAGGAGCGGTAATCTCCTGAACTTTGTAGGTGCCAGCAGGAAGCTTCTCGGTGGTAGCCGTACCGTCTGCACCAGTAGTAATAGTCCAGGTCTTGGATGAATCGGTTGTGCTGGTTACCTTAAAGACTGCGCCCGCAAGCTTGGTATTGTGGTCGTCCTTATCCACCTTGATGATGCGGATACGAGCGATGATGGTAGAAGTGCCTTCTCCACCGGAAGTTGCGTTGCGATATACCCAATCGGAGCTCCACTCAGGCTTGTCGGAGTACATCTTGATGAGGTTACGCAGAGCAACACCTGGAACGTACGTGGTGCGATACTTGAACTTAAAGCTCTGACCGTTGCTGAGGTCTATGCCAGAAAGGTCAAGATCAAACGACTGTCCATCAGGAGAAATAGTGAGCATACCTGGGGTAATAGGGATACGCGTATCGGTTCCTGGGATGGTTGAGCCGTACGAGTCAAAGCGAGCGCTCCAAAGCTCAAAAGAGCCTGGAACATACCTAATCTCTGCAGGAAGATCTCCGCCGCCCTGGTCAAGGAGCTGGTCGTGTAGACGGACGTTGTGGAAGTTCCCACCAGAGTAGTTGATGCGGCCGGTCCATTGAATCTCGTTTGCGTTGCCATCAACAATCTTGCCCCACTTGGAAAGGTACTCAGTACCAATGGTGCCAGGAGCAGTGACATCAAACGTTACAGGAACAGGGTTGCCAGAGACAGTAAAGATAAAAGACTTGCCGGTACCTGTCTGAACACGCTGCGAATCAATGGTAAAGCCAAGTCGAGCGGTACCGCGCAGGTCAGTGTGGTTGTTAACGTAGTTGGTAAAGACAACACGCATGTTTCCACCAAAACCACCGGTACCAGGGTTGACATGAGCTACTGCCATGACCTCGCCGGTTGCTGCATCGGTGATGTTAAAGGTAGACGCAGGATTAGCTGCGGTAAACCTCATCTCGTTAGGGAGGGTGACGTCAAAGTAATCGCCCGGCTCTACGTTAGCGTTTGCAGAGGCGTCCCACGTCATAGCAATGGCATACACATTTGCCTTGTTAACTTCGGTAGCTGTTTTACCAAAACGATCTTCAACTCTAAACTCTGTAATGGTTGCGACAACCGCTTTAGGGGTGCCTGTAGCAGCTTCAGTGCTTGCAGTCTCAGCAAAAGCTGATTTTGCAGCAAGCGGAAGCGCCAGGACCAGCATGAAGACAAAACTTAACAGCTTAAACAGTCGTTTGTTCATCAGGACTCCTTTGCAATAGATGCGTCTATTTTCACCTATTACAAAGAGAATTTATTTGAGATTCTGTATATATTTATATAGCTTTTTTAAAGTTCAAATATTTATGCAGGTACAAGGAATTTATCGGTTCTTTTTCTGATACCTTTTAAATAAAGTACAGCTAAATTCACAGGTTCTTCACAATTGTTCACAACGAACATTTCACACTATGTGCAGCTTAACGTAATAAAAATGGATAAATATTACCTCTAGTAAATTCAAATGCTGGACATTAGTCACTTTTTATACGTGATTCCGGATAGGTCATTTTTCTGTATGCAATTAAGGAGGCGAGAAGTTCTGTGGAGCCTTGCAAAATGGACGGGTTTCTCGCCAAAAAAGAACGCCTTGCCACGAGGACAAGACGTTCTTGTAACGTTGCGTGGAGCTGCGCGTCTGTGCTGCTACGATTGTGCGCCAGACTTACTTGCGACGCTTAAGAGCAACTGCGCTGCCCAGTGCTGCCAAAGATCCAAAGAGAACGCCTGCAACAGAAGAGGTATCTCCGGTGTAGGGGAGGTTGGACTTCTTGCGAGTCTTAGCAGGTTTCTCTGGAGTTGGAGGAACCTGGGTGTTAGTGACTACAAAGCCCTGAGTTGCGTCGCCCGTAATCTGACTGGTGTAGCCAGCTACCTCGTCCTCAGAGATGGTGTAGGTAATCTCGGAGCCGTCAGCAGCATAAGCCTCAAGACCCGTGAAAGAATCCTGCCAGTTGTTGTCAGAGCTCAAAGTAAGGGTCTTACCAGTGTCAACACCGTTAGCAAGCAGGTGGATAGTAACGGGGCCACCTTCTGCACCAGACCAAACCTTCTGTACAGGAATGTCCGCATGAGCGTTCTTCTTGTTCTCAATAATCTTGATAGTGCCAGACTGATTGTCAACGTTTACGGTGTAGACAGTAGCGTCACGCACATAACCATCTGGAGCGGTGATCTCTTCGATGGTGTAGGGGCCGGTAGTAAGCCTCTCGGAGGTTGCAGTTCCGTCGGCGCCTGTAGTAAGAGTCCAAGAATCAGCTGGGTTAGCAACGCTTGTTACTTTAAAAAGTTGCGCCTGGAAGCTGGGTAGTTGCGTTGTCAGCGTCAACCTTGATGATGCGGATGCGGCCGACAAGATTGCCGATTGCGCCGCCGGAGTTGCTTGGAGTAGTAAGTAAAGCCAATCTCGCTTCTTGGAGCACCGCCAGCGTTGGTGAGAACACCGTAGTTGTGCAGAGCCATACCTGGGATAAAGGTGGTGCGATACTGCAGGAGGTAACGCTGACCCTGGGAGAAGTCAACGCCGCTCAGGTTGAGGTGGTAGGAGTGACCGTCAGCTGCAATAGAAAGTGCACCATTAGGAATGGTGACCTCCTGGAGGTTGCTGTAGTTTCCGGTTCCATCAAAGTCTGCACGATACAGGTGGAAAGAGTTGGCAATGTAGGTTACCGATGCAGGCAGGTCTCCGCCGTTTCTATCAGAAAGGGAGTCAGAGAACTCAACGCCGGTCATGTTAGCTGCGGAGTAGTTAAGGCGAACGTACCAAAGAACCTCGGACTCAGTGCCGGTAACAGGACCGCCCCACTTGTTGAGCCACTCCTGGCCAATGGTGTTCTTTGGTCGAACAATCATGTTGAGAGGAACGGCGGTGCCGTTAACGCCAAAAGTCAATGTGGGTGTTATCACCTGCGTTGATGGCGTCGCGGTCATAGAGTGCAGAGAGCGAGAAAAGTACCCTTAATCTGAGTGTGGGTGTTTGCATAGTCTGTATAAACAACATGCAGGGTACCGCCGTAGATGCTACCTGCTGCTGGAGTTGGGTAAGCCCAAGCTACGGTTGCGCCGTTAGGATCTTTAACTTCAATTGGAGTTGTGTTTTGTGTGGCTGTGAACTGGACTTTATCGGGCAAGGTAATATCAAAATAGTCACCTTCTGCCACGGTAGAAGCGGTAGATTCCCAGTTGATTGTAATATGGTACAGATTATCAGTGGTAATCTCATTGACTGGTGTATAAGTATCATCAGCCACAGACATGCTGGTAATTTGGACCGGTGAAACAGTTGCAGCCGAAGCGAATGTTGCCACAAAAAGTAACAACAATCATAAAAGGAACAAGAAATGCACCCAGTCTGACCAGTACTTTTTTTCATAAACCAAACTCCAATTCGTCTTACGAGTGTGAGAAAAATTATTGCAGATAGGTACTTAAAAAAACTGTTACTAGTTTTAGTCGTCACAAAAACAATTATATTTCAAAAACACCGTACTTTTGACCTGCTCTTCTCGCCATATTCTGTATTTTATAATTGTTAGAAATTAGTAGCATTTCTCGTCAAATTATAAAAACTTTGCCGTTTTTGTTTGTACAGAATAAGAAGACTTTTTTTGGCGCACACAATCTCTCGTGATGTTAATGACTGGTTGAAGGTATTATTAATAGCAATAAATTCGTGGTAGAGATATGTGCCCATACGTGCAGTAGTGCGCGCCGGTGCAGAATCTAAGAATGACCGGGAAACCGGAGAAGCGGAGTCATGCATGAGCGAGTCCAGGCCCAAAGCAGTTTGTTGCAGTTCTAGACTTTGGCGCCCAGTACGGCCAGTTAATTGCACGTCGCGTGCGCGATCTTAACGTCTACTCCGAGATTGTTCCTTGTGATATTTCTGCAGATGAGCTTCGTGAGCTCAATCCATCTGCGCTTATTTTGTCTGGCGGTCCTGCTTCTGTTTACGCTGAGGATGCGCCAAAGATTGATCCAGAGATTCTGGAGCTTGGCCTTCCTGTCTTTGGTTTCTGCTATGGACAGCAGATTATGGCGGTTACCCTGGGTGGCACCGTTGGACACACCGAGAAGGGCGAGTATGGCCCAGCTCATCTGACCCGCGCGGGGAGAGCCGTATCTTTGACGGCACCGCTGAACAGCAGACCGTTTGGATGAGCCACCGCGACGCTGTGTCTGAGGTCCCAGAGGGCTTTACCGTTACCGCTTCTACCGACGTTTGCCCTATTGCAGCTATGGAAAACGCTGCTAAGAACTTGTATTCTACGCAGTTCCATCCAGAGGTTAACCATACCGAGTGCGGTTCCCAGATGCTTTCTAACTTCCTGTTCAATATCTGTGGTTTTGAGAAGACGTGGACCATGGACAACATCATTGAGCAGAAGGTAGAGGAGATTCGTCAGAAGGTCGGCGATGGTCGCGTTATTTTGGCGCTTTCCGGCGGCGTTGACTCTTCTGTTGTTGCAGCCCTTGTTCACCGTGCTATCGGTGATCAGCTTACCTGCGTGTTTGTGAACCACGGTATGCTCCGTAAGGGTGAGCCAGAGATGGTTGAGCAGGTCTTCCGCAAACAGTTCAATGTTCCTCTGATTCACGTTCACGCGGAGGAGCGCTACGCAGAGCTTCTGGCTGGCGTTACCGAGCCAGAGATGAAGCGTCGCCTGATTGGTACTGAGTTCTGGAAAGTCTTCTTTGACGAGGCTCAGAAGCTGGACGGCGTTCAGTTCCTGGCACAGGGCACCATTTATCCTGACATTATTGAGTCTGGTGCTCGTAAGACGGGCGGCAAAGCTGCAACCATCAAGAGTCACCACAACCTGATTCCATTCCCAGAGGGCGTTCACTTTGACCTGATTGAGCCCCTGGACCACTTCTTCAAGGACGAGGTTCGCGCGCTGGGCGTCTCTCTTGGCCTGCCGGAGAACCTTGTCTACAGGCAGCCATTCCCAGGTCCTGGCCTTGCTATCCGCATCATTGGCGACGTTACCCCAGAAAAGCTGGAGATTCTCCGCAACGCAGACGCTATTGTCCGCGAAGAGATTGATGCCTACAATGCTCAGCTCTTTGACGAGACAGGCGATCGTAACTCCGAGCACAGTGTTTGGCAGTACTTTGCCGTGCTACCCGACATTAAGTCCGTTGGTGTAATGGGTGATGAGCGCACGTATGCTCGTCCAGTTATCCTGCGCGCCGTTGAGTCGAGCGACGCTATGACCGCTGACTGGGCAAAGCTTCCTTACGAGTTGCTGACTCGCATTTCTTCTCGTATCGTCAGTGAGGTTGCTGGCGTTAACCGCGTGGCCTATGACATCACTCCAAAGCCACCTGCGACCATTGAGTGGGAGTAGGACGACAGGGTTCTGACCTGCGATTTTGAGTGCCGCACTATGCCGCTGAGTTTCGTTTCGTACGAGAGTCATGACAAAGCCACCAGCGACGGAGATGAGTAAAAGCGATTAAAGAGCCTCCGTTCCCTGCGTTGGGACGGAGGCTCTTTCTTTGCCGTTTTACTCCCTTGTCTCCGTTCGGGGATTATTTCTTGCTCATTTAGGGCTATTCGCGCTGAAAGATTTTGACTAGCTTGGTGTCCTTTATTTCGTAGACAATGTCTGCGACGTTCTCGACCAGCCTCTTATCGTGGGAGACGAACACTATCGTTCCGGCATAGGCGCTCATCATCTGCTCGAGGGCTTCGGCGCTCTTGATGTCCAGGTAATTTCCAGGCTCGTCCATGAGCAAGATGTTGTATCTGCCCAGCAGCATCTTCGCGAGTAGCAGCTTGATGACTTCGCCTCCCGAGAGAACGCCAACGTCCTTTGTCAGGTCGCGCGGTCCGATTCCCATAGAGGCGAGGATGCCTCGAATTTCGGTCATGCTGTACTCGCAACCATCCTGCATGAACGAGATCGCAGACTGACGGGCGTCGAACTTGTAGCCTGTTTGCTCGAAGTAACCGATCTCTGCCTTGGGAGAGATGTTGATACCGTCGGCGCGTCGAGCGATTGCCTTCAGCAGGCTGGTCTTTCCTGTACCGTTGCCACCGGTGATGGCCACTTTGGCACCGAGCGGTATCTCGAATTTCGCGTGGTCATAGAGCATGCAGTTGCCGAAGCTCAAGCTGAAATCGTCTGCCGAGATGGGAAATTTACTATGCAGTTCCAGGGCCTTGCTCTGGCGGAACCGCACGGCGCGAATGCTATCTGGGGCCTCAATCCCTTCGAGCGCTTCGAGGCGCTTCTCCATGTCCTTAGCCGCCTGGTACATCCTCTTCTGTTTGGTGCCGGTTGCTTTCTGATGCCCCAATCGACCTGCATACTCGTTGCTTTTTTTCGCAGCCTTCCGCTTGGCGTCGACCTGCCGTGCTTTTTTCCGTTGTTTTTCGATGGCGGCTTCGAGGCGATCGCGCTCGCGCATCGCCTCTTCGTATCGAGTCGCCTGAGCTTTGCGCTCTTCTTCTTTCTGTCGCAGATAGTCGGAGTAGTCACCCCAGAATTCGGAAATACCGCCGTCTTTGAGCTCCCAGATCTTGTCTACCACCTGGTCGAGAAAATGACGGTCATGGCTCACGATGAGCAGAGCCCCATCAAATGCCTTGAGTTGTCCGACGAGAAGGCGGATGCCGTCTTGGTCGAGGTGGCTCGTAGGCTCGTCGGCGAAGATCGCGCTTGCATGCTGGGAGAGTGCAGAGGCAATCTTGGCGCGTGTTTCCTCCCCGCCGCTCATCGTCTCCTGCGCCACTCCGGCGACGTTGAGACGGGAGAGCATCTCACCACTGTCCTGAGCCGCATCAAGGTCGAGTTCATCGAGTTGGCCGATGAGGGCAATGCTGCCGAAGCGCCTGACGTCGGCGTCCGCAATGGTAAGATTGCCGCTCAGAATTTTAAGCAGGCTGGTTTTGCCTGCGCCATTGTCTCCCACCAAGCCGATGCGATCGTAGGAGTAGATTTCCAACTCTTCGATATCTAGGATATCGCGGCCGGCATATTCCAAAAAGATGTCTTTAGCTTTGACTATGAGTTCCATAGGTTGAACCGCCTTTTGTGTATTAGCGTTTTACTGGAAGCGCAGCCATGCCAAAAAAGATTGCTCACGTCGATTTTTCGCCTTTGCCCAATTGCCGGCGCGAGCGTTTTGACCTTGCGCAAGCCGGCAAATCCGAAAATGATAGTTGGCGACGAATAAGGAGCGCGATGCGGAATGTCGGTGCAATACCTCGTCGTCGCAAGGGCTTGAAGGCTGACGCTTGAACCGATGGCTGCTGCCTCTTTTTTTCGAATACTTGGGCTATTGAATCTGCCCGGTATCTCTTTTCCCCGCGTTTCGGACGCTCGGAGCAAGCAGCATAGCCATCGCAAGCAGTACCATGGTCGCTCCAGAGCCGACGAACCATAACGGAGCTCCAAGCAGATCCGCAAAAACGGAGGGGGCCGCGAGGCCCATGGGCATGGCCCACGCCATGATGGTTCCGTAGAGGCCGAAAACGCGGCCTAGGTACTCAGGAGGTATCTGCTCCTGCATAAGGGCAGTCTGGGTTCCCGCGTACAACGGGGAGCATGCGCCCATAAGAAAGCTCGCCGGTAGGAAAACGGCGAACAGCGACGGGCCGATCAATCCGGATGCGATTGCGACGACGCCGAAGCCGGCGATCGCGGCGACCATGGTGAGCGACCTATTGCGGAACCCTCCCGTGGCCGCCAAAATGCCGGACCCAGCCAGCATGCCTGCGGAGAAAAGGACCTCCACCAAAGCAGCATCCCCCGTGCTACCGCCAAAATGTCCCAAGGTCATTATTGGGAACAATGCCGCGAGTGGGGAGAACGCGAAAGCGAAGACGAACCCGCACCAAAGAAGGGCGAACAGCCCCCCTGTATCCCCTGATCAGCTTGTAGCCGTCCGAAATCTCAGAGAAAAGTTCTCGAACTTTATTGGAAAAGGACGAGCTGCGGTCGGCTTCGTCGAGTCCTCCTGCGTCTATCTGAGCGGCGAGGACAGCTAGAGAAGCGAAAAGCGCCCCCAGCACGTCGAGGGCAATCATGGCGGTAATGCCCGCCACAGGATAAATCACTGCCGCGAGCGCGGCGCCAAGAATGTATCCGGCGGACTGAATCGCCTGCATCACTCCCGATAGGCGAACGAGATGCTCTGGCGGGGCGAGATGGGGCGTGAGGGATTGGGAGGCCGGCGTGTAGAACGAAGTGCCAGCTGCGCGGAGAAACAGGGCGATGAGTATTGACCACGCAGGTAAGCTGCCGGCCAACGAGGCAATCGCCAAGGCGGCGCCCACCGCGGCAACGAAGAGGTCGGCGCCGATGAGAACACGTTTCAAAGGCAGCCTGTCGACAACGGCGCCCGCAAGGACTCCGAACAAAGCAATCGGCAGAAAGCCTGCTAACGATGCCAGGGAGAGGAGGGAAGATGATTCTGTCGTGAGGGCGATATGCCAAATGAGACCCATTTGGAGAATCAAGCTCGTCAATGTCGACACGAGCTCCCCGCCCCATACGAAACAAATCTTAAATTGCCATGAATGGCACAGCGAAACAGACCTGCGCCGAGAGGTTTCAAATATCATGGTTATGTCCAATCGTGAAATGGCGTGCAGAAAAACAGCGCGACGCCACAACAGCGCCGCTTTCTAGGCGCTCATCCACGTGCGGAAAAGACCAACCACGACACCCCTCCTTTGTTAATTCGGTCTGGCAAACCATGTAATATTAACGAGGCTTGAGTTTGCCTGTCAAGAATCGAGCATCGGTAAGGGCAATCCTCTCTGGCCATTCGATTCCTTTTGTATCTTTGGTTGCATAGGTGACCCGCCAGGGCTATTACGCGTGGAAGAGGCGCCTGCCGAGCTGGCCGATGAGGCGCTGAAGATGGCCCTGGTCAGGCGAAACGATCCCAAGGGATGCGTACATCATTCGGATAGTAAGAATGTTGCCAGCAGGTTTTGCGGCAACCGCAAAGGAGCCGTATCCTGCAGCTGGAATCACGTTGCAGCATCCTGACCCGCATTCCGATTGGCGGACGGCCCGCTTCGGCATCCTGACCAGCACAGCGATCGAGCCTTGTCATTCCTTGGATATGCCGGTTGCTCGGGGCGGTCCCGACGGAGGCCCTCGCCTCCCCGGTCCGTGACCCAAGAAGGGCAAGCATGCTGATCTGCATGGCTGGTTCCTCCTTTATGTAGACGACCATGCAAAGAAGGGACAACCGAGGAGGCAGGTTACTGATGCGGGCTCCCGCACGCCCATGACTACCCGACGGGCTGTTTTTCATCTCCGATGCCCGCATTGCAGCATGAACGAATGTGCCTCGACATCTCTGCTGGCATGGTACGACTGGGATCGCACCTCGACGCATCCTTGCGCATACTGCCTTCCAAGTTTCGAAACCGGGAAGGAAAGTGTATGTGAGCGACGATATCGGCGCCGATTCGACGCTCGAGAGGGAGATTGCGCCGATTCTATCCATCGGGGATGCATTCCCGAAGATTCTCATCACTCGCACGAGGCATGAGCCCCATACCCGGGAGGGCGTGCTCGTGCTGAATTTCGCGAGGTGGCTGCTTGGCGGGTAGGGTTCTGAACGTCGCATTGGGATATCGCGCGACAGGGCACGCAGGGCTGTTTGTGCCCGCACGGGAAACGCCGTCGCCATGCGGGCGGCCTGTCGTGTCCGATTAGCCTTTTGCTAAACAGGCTTACGCCAACTCATGGGCAAGCCACCTGAGACTATTCACTTTGCTTATCGTTGACAAAGACCTGTGGCCTGCGGTTTTGTGAACGGCTCGTAAGCCACCCGCGTCGACTCACTTACTGTTGAAGCTGGTGGTTTGCAGGCTCAAAGGCGGTTGAGTTTCAAAACGGGCGTTTTTCGGCGATATCGAGCCTCCAAAGGCGGCTCTCCGTGCCCCTTGGGACAAAAATAAAAACTCAATACTCTGAGTTTGAAAATGGTTTTTGAAGTTGTCCCAGCTTTTGTCCCCGAAGCCGATGAAACGCGACGTCGCGTCATTCAGCGGCACTCACTTCGAGATGCCGCCGAAAACTGGGTGCAACTGGAGTGACGAGACGGCAAAACTATAACCACCGAGTGGGAGTAGAGAAATTCTTTAGTTATAGGGGTATAAATCGTTTTTGAGATAAAAAATACCCCAATAAACCCATAATTTGATATACTGGCTCCAATGAAGATTGGAGCCAGTATGCGTTTATTTCCTAGAGAAAATTACCTGAAAAAGATTCGTGGCTTCTACCATGACGAAGGGATGATCAAGGTCATCACCGGCGTCCGTCGCTGCGGCAAGTCCTGCCTCATGCAGTGCATCGCCGAAGAGCTGAGGGCAGAAAGCATCGATGACGAGCACATCGTCTTTTTCGACCTAGACCGATACGGGTACCGATCCGTCAAAGCCCCAGAACAGCTCGAGGATCTCATCAGACCCTTGCTCGCTATCTCGGGGACGAAATACCTTTCATTGACGAGGTACAGAACGTCGATGGTTTCGAAGACGTGCTCAACGGGTTGCGCACCGAAGGCGGCTTCTCCATCTTCATCACCGGGTCAAACTCATATCTTCTTTCTGGCGAACTGGCCACGAAGCTAACTGGCCGCTACATCGAATTCGAGATGCAGACGCTGGACTTTGGCGAGTATTGCCAGATGAAGCGTTTCTTGGGACTGCCCGTGAACCCGAATCCGGTCGCGGAGTTTGATACGTATATCCTCGAGGGTGGCTTCCCGAAAACGATGGATTACCCCCGGCTCGCCGACAAGCGCGCTTACGTCGCGGCGGTAATCCAGGAGATTTTCGAAAAGGACATCCGCAGGCGCGTGAAGATCAAGAACGTCTCCGTGTTCAACCAGGTGCGCGACTACGTCATCAACAACTTTGGCGCCACCACGTCGCTTGCGAACATCCAGTCCGACCTCGAGAGCAAACAGGGTGTGAAGGTCAAGCGCGAGACGCTTGCGCGATACCTCCAGATCCTTGAAGATGCGAAGATCATCAGCAAGTGCGCCCGCTTCGACCTGAAGTCGAGAAAATCGCTCCGGGGCGAGCAAAAGTATTACCTGGCGGACTTGAGCTTCTACTTTACCCTCAATACCGACAACCGCATCAACTACGGGCCCGTCCTCGAGAACATCGTTTATCGCTACGCTCTCGCGCAGGGTTGCAAGGTCAGTGTCGGACGCATCGGAAAGCTGGAGTGCGATTTCATCCTGAGGAACCCAGAGATGGGCTATGCATACGTTCAGGTCGCAATGACCATCATGGCTGACCGGTCCACCGAGGAGCGCGAATACCGCACGTTCGAGCAGATTAAAGACAACTACCCCAAGTACCTGTTGACACGAAGCGACCCCATTCAGCAAAGGGACGGCATCATCCATGCCAACATCCCCGAGTTCATGCAGGAAGGAAGGGTATTCTAGGAGGGCAATGCCTCCTTTTGATATTCGCCTGTATGAGACTGATCTTGAATGGGCGCTTTAGCCTTCATTTGCTTTAATGCGCCTACTGCATCGATTCAACGCGCGTCCCTTGGCGGTGACAGGACTAATAGCAAGCAGACAATCGGCAATATCGTTTGCTTAGCTGATTGCAAGCGAAAGCCGCTTCGGCGACCGAAAGCAAAACCACCAGCGACGGCGGTGAGAAAAAACGGCAATCTAGCCTCCGTCCCGTGCTGTGTGAACTGCTTCCCATTTCTTGGACACGAGAAATGGGAGGTTTTTTATGCGTATGGATCGCAGGGTAAAGCACGGTGTTGAGATGAGAAAGAAGGCAGCCGAGCTCTTTGCTTCCGGTATGGGATCTTGTGCAGTCGCAAGTACTCTTTCTGTTCCACTCTCAACTGTAAAAACATGGCACCATATATACCACGCGTTTGGAAGCGAGGTACTACTGACCATGGATGGCAAAGCTCTCTATACCTACGAGCAAAAAGTTGCTGCAGCAAGAGCTGTCATTGAGGGTGGCATGACAAGGACTGAGGCAACGGCTGAGTTTAAGATTATGTCTCTGGTGCCACTTAAGAGCTGGTGCAAGCTCTATCGTACAGGTGGCGCAGAGGCTCTTAATCCAAAGCCAAAAGGAAGACCTAAAAGCTTTAAGTCTAAGCCACAGAAACGCACCCGTGAGTAGGAACTTGAGAGTCCGATAATCTAGAGCAGAACTATAGAAAAAAATATTGATACTTTAAAATTTTTATTAACAAGCAGACAAGTTTAAATCACCTAATATTGTTAAATTGAAATAAAGAAGATTACTACTCAGAATGAATTAGAATTTTTATAATAGCTTTAATTGTAATTAGGAGGACAACTTGCTTTCGGACTTAACCTTTCAAAGGATTTATCGAACGAGATCAAATGATGTTGTTCATGAATTCTTTGAGCCAGCACTGAAAGAGTCCATCTATTACGATAGGGCTTCAGGTTTCTTTTCAGTTGAAGGTCTTTTAGAGATTGCGCAGGGACTAGTTCCATTTGCTCGCAATGGAGGCGTTTTACGTCTAGTGACTTCTGTGAACTTGTCTGAGGAGAGCAAGAAAATTATTAAAGCAGGTTACGAATTAAAAGAGGAAAATATTAAAGCTGACTTAGAGCTCGCACTTAAAGATTTACTTCTCGATTCGATTGATCTTGCAAATATGGATCTTATCGTAAACCTTATAGCTTGTGATCGCGTTAAGATTCAAGTGGCATATATGCCTGATGCTTTATATCATGAAAAATTCGGTATATTTCGCGATTATTTTGGAGATGCTGTATATTTCAGCGGGTCATCTAATGCTACGAGTAATGGACATAATTTTAACAGGGAGTCCTTCGCAGTTCTCACATCTTGGAGTGACGGTTTAAGCGATATAGAAAAAGAGTCTGCTTATTTTGAATCTCTTTGGGAAAACCGTGAACAGGGCATTAGAGTTATGGAATTGCCTGAAGCATGTAGGGAATCTTTGATTCAGACTTACAAAAAAAGCGATTCTGTTGATGATGCTATTTTTAAAGTTGAATCGTTAATCTCTGAACAAAAGAAGGGCAGCAAACGCTTGTATGACTATCAAAAGGAGGCAATTGAACAATTCCTGTTTAACAATGGTAATCATTTCTTTCAAATGGCAACAGGCACAGGAAAAACATTCACTGCAATTAAATCAATTCAGGCTGCGGAGCAACGTTTTGGCAGTCTATTATGCTTGATTGTTGTCCCACAAACTGATCTCCAGGAACAATGGAGATGTGAATTGGAAGAACAAGGAATAAAATATAAGTTATGCGGTGGACTAGCTGTTAAAGACGCTAGAACCGTTTTAGATGAATGTATCATCGACTATTATAACAATAATCAATCCATTGTTGTTATTGCATTATTTCCAACTTTTTTTGATAAGTTAGTTTCTGAATTTTTCTTCCCTTGATGATATAAAAAAATTTCTTATTGTCGATGAGGCTCATTCTTTAAGTGGAAACCAGATTTCAAAGCTTCGAACTTTCAATATAGGTTAGGGACTTAGCGCAACGCCATGAAAGATTCTCAGAAGAGGAAACTAATAGTATTATTAATTACTTTACTAGAGGTAATATTTCAACATATATTTATGATATGATCGAGCAATTAGTAATGGTTTTCTTTCCCGTTACTACTATCATCCGCTGATTGTTGAGATTGATGACGCAAGCTTTGAAAAATTTACACGCGCAACAAGAAAAATTATCTATCTCATGAATCAAGATCCTGTTGATTTTCAGCAGCTAAATGACGCTCGCACTGCAAGGAGCTTAATACTCAAGAAGGCCCCCAGCAAACTTACAAAGCTTAGTATGCTTGTGGCTGATTCAAATTATGACTTCTCGAATTCAGTTGTTTATTGTGGCGCTGGGAAGGATCCTGAAACCGATGAATCTATCATTAATCGTGTTCTCGAAATACTTGCTAAATCAGGCAGCTATACTGTGAGTTCTTTTACGTCAAAATCTCAAGACAGAGTGGAAATACTGAAAGAATTTGAGCGTGGTTTTTTTGACACTCTTGTTGCTATTAAGTGTTTTGATCAAGGTGTTGATGTGCCGAAGCTCGATAAGATTTATATTATGGCGAGTGATTCTTCTCGACGACAGACGATTCAAAGACGTGGTCGTGTTCTAAGAAAATGTGCTGATACTAGTAAAGAATTCGCTCATATATACGATATGCTTATAATTCCACCAAGCAATAACAAAGATGATGCGATAGCACGCTCTTTAATGACAATTGAGCTTGCACGAGCAGAAGAATATGGTAGTTTAGCTGAGAATAATAAAGAAGTACAAGAACTGATTGATGAAATGAAAAATACCTACAACGTTCAGGAGACGGATTTCGATGAAAACACCCTTTGATCAGTCATTTGAGAACTTAAAGTTTACGGAAGAGGAAGTCAAAGTCTTCATGGATTGTCTCACGATTGTTAAGGAATCTCAGGAGGAAGATTTCGATGCTGTAACCGAAATCATTTCAAAGGTTAGGGAGCTGACTCAGGATGAGATTTAGAAAAATAACATTTCACAATTATCGCTGTTTTATATCAGGCTCAGTCAATTTTGAAGAAGATTTGGCGAGTGGGAAAAACATCAATTTAATACTTGGTTCAAACGGCAGTGGTAAAACTGAATTTTTGTTTTCTTTTATTTGGACTCTTTATGGTTATGACTTCGGTAATTTAAAGGGAAAAGAAGACACTCCCTATGCTCTAAATTCCGATCTATATCGCAGGCTGGGATATTCTGCTCCGGGAACGAAAGACTCTTGTTGGATTGAGATCGTATTAGAGGATAATAATAAGAAATTCTTTATAAAGAGAACTGCGATTTTTGAGAAGCAAGGAAACAGAATATCTTCAACTGAAGAACGTGAGTTTAGCTACCAGCTGGATAGTTCCGAGCGCAGTCTTCCTATTCGTGATGGAAACGAGATAGACAATGCGCTTCATAAAAATTATTCCTAAGTCTACGTTAATTGGTCTTGTTTTTGATGGCGAGCGAATGCAAAAGCTTTCGCGAATTGATATTAGTTCGAAAAAGACTGTTAAAGGCGTTATTAGAGATATTACGAATATTGAATTATTAAACATTGCAAGGGATGCATTTATTAGTTCAAGAGATGCTGTACAACGTGGTTTTCGGGGCAAAGGGTTAAGCAAGCAGGCAATAGAACGTGAACTTATAGAACTTGCTGATATACAAGAACAGGCATTGAATACTATAAATGAAAACAAGCCCGCTCTTGATCAGCTGCAAGAATCATTCGAGGAGCATCAGCTTGAGCTAGAGAGTATAAATGAAGAGCTCGAACGAAACTCCCAAAGTAAGGAGCTTGCAATTGAACAAAAGGGTTATATTGAGAAAAAGAAATTGGCAAAAGATGAGCTAGACAACGCTTTTGAAGATTTTGAATCAGCATTGGCGGATGGATATTTGCTAGGAGCTGAACCATTATTTACAGATGTTGTAAAAACAATTGAATCATGTGATGTTCCAGAGGGACTTCTCGCTTCAACGGTTGCGTCAATATTAGATCGTCCTTTTTGTATATGCGAGAGACCAATTGATGCTGAAACCAGAGATATTCTTGTTAGGTTAATGAAAAGCCTCCCTCCTAACAATATAAATAGCACGCTAGGTGAATGGGTCCGTTCGCTTAGGATTTCTTCAAACGATGTCAGGAGTTCTGCTAAAAGGTGCTATGACCGAATCGTTCGCCAAGAACAAATTATTGTTAACTCTGACGAGCATATTAGGAGAATATCCTCTGAGCTGGAAAGCAATACAGCTGAGGAAATTGGTAAACTGGAAAGTCAAAGGAAAGATGAAGAAAGAGAAATTCTTGTACTTGAGTTGGCTATTAAACAAGCAAAAATTGAGATAGAAGAGGCAAAGAATCAGCAAGAACACGCAATTGAACGTCAGAAGGAGCTTGCAGAAAAGCATGCCCAGCTCAAAGAAACACAAGTTCAAATAGACTTCTACGAAAAAGCCCTAATGGCCATTGACAAGATTCGTGATTTTCAAGAGCGCGAAGCTCTTATCAGAATCAACGACTACCTTAAGGCTGCATATTCTGCAATTTCAGAAGACGCGAAGCTTGGAAGACGTTTATATCTAGTGCAATTTCATAAGAATAAAAAATATCAGATGGTTGTCTATAATCAAAAATCATTTGACGAAAGATACGAATATATGGCAATGAGAGGTGACATTGCTCATCTAGCAGAATCAAAATCTAAAGGAGAAATTATTGAAGATATTATTCTCCAGTGTGCTGAGTCTAATTCAACTGGACAGAACAAAATAAATACACTAGCTTTTGTAAAAGCAATTCTAGACTTCTCCAATGAAGAAAAGAGCGATGGATCTTTAGAAATTGCTAAAGACTATCCACTTTTAATAGATGCTCCGTTTGGAGATATTTTTGATGACAATCTTGTTCTGTCATCAAAGGAATTGCATTCCTTTGCTGGTCAAATAATTTTAATGCTAGCGGAGGAAAGTTATGAAAGCGTTAAGGAGCAGCTTGGTCAATATGTTTCGTCAACTGTCAGTTTTGGAAAAGTTGACAATGAAAGTCGTTCAATCATCGGAGGTAATTAATAATGTCAACTTACTTTGACACATACCGCATAAAAAGAGATATTAGACATCAGAATCTAATGCTCAAGCTACAGTCTAGAAATGGTGGCATTTTTGGAGGCTACCCAAAGCTTTTAATGGTATCCAGCATCGTAGGATTTGTTAATGGGGCCTTTGTCCCAATCGAGAAGAATGCCGAACCAGTACAGCTCTCATTCTTTTCAGATAGAGACAGAGAGATAATGGACTTACTCGCGTATGCATATACAAAAAAACCAATCTATAGTCGATAAAGAAGAAAATACCATATTTTTTTGAAAGTTACGCCAATGGCGGTTTCCCAATACTTGCAGAAAAAAATTGGTGTTGACGAAAAAAACAGAATTCAACTCAAAAACCAAAGAGAAGATTCTTAAACGATATTATTCATTATTAGTCAGGCAGAATGGATTCAAAGTTGGTTAGTACTCCTCATAAGTTAGCGCGCAGACCCATCTTATCCACGAAATAACAGTACTAGCTCTTCTCAATGGAGTAGAGCCGCTGTATTTTGTATTTTTTTCAATGATGGATGCAACAGTTTCTTTGTCAGGAATTTCGCCTTTGCAGATTATTAATTTAAATACCTCGTTGAACGGCTTGTGCTCAAACAGTCGCTCACAAATAAAGAGTCTAGCGTCGCGGTAGCTTTTCGAAAGATAATCAATTCCATAGGTATCTAAGACAACGTGTCCATTTCTATCTTTCTTAACTAACCCTAAATATTCTGCAGCTGCAGAATAGTACTGAGCTTGTCTGTTGACAAACTCGTAAGCTTCAGAAATCTCACCCTGCTCTAAATTTCGGAAATCCAAGCGTTCGCATAGGTTGAGTATCCGCTCCATTGAATTTGCCTGTGGAAATGGAACTTCGGGTTCAGGCATAATCCTAGTGTTATCGAAAACGCTTTGGATTTCATCAAAAGAAATATATGTTGGTTCTATGCCGTACCTCGCCTTCTGAATAATACGTGCTGAACTATAGTGATTTGAATTTTCAAATTCATATTCATATAAGAAGAACGTCCTATTTGCATAGACAAAAAATATTGGACGAACTTTTTTATTAATTTTGTTTGTCCATGTACGGTAAGGGTAGTATAGCTGTCGGAGCATAAAGTCTTCACTTAAGTCGAGTTTAGCTTTTACGAGTGCCAAGGATTCAGGTCCTTCATATCCTGCATCAATTTCTATTTGAGCATTTTCGACATTTATTTTTAGCTCTCCGCCCTCAAGCATTGCTATTTCATATGAGAATGTTCCACTTGATTGTCTGCCACTTACAGTTGGAAAAATTTCTTCACCGAGAAAATCCGAAATGATTCCTGCATTAAACGCAGCATTAAGCGCTACAGATCCACTTGTAATTCTGTGCAAATCAATGCTTTGCAAATAATCAGGCATTTCTACATGACTGATTTGAGAGTCAAAATTGATATCAATTGGCTGAAACGTTTCAAAGCGGCCAATTATATATGTGCCACGCTTTTCCGCAAGAATTGAAAGTTTGTTTTCTTGAAATAGCGACGGAAGCTCAAATGCGTGATCGAACTTTGTCATCAGCCGCGGCTCTCGAAACTCTTTAATCTGACTTGCATCTATTCGAAAATAACCCTGATTATCAACCACGTCAACAATTTTATACTTTATTAAGTTGTCTCCATGCAATATCATTCGCTCGTTCTATCATGAACGTTTCCTCGACGCTGTATAGTTACGCACAAGAACTTCACTGACATTCCCTCGACGATCACCTCTAGAATTAATATTTCTTACAGCCTGGACAGTGTCTATGATGTAGTTTGAATATTGATCTCTAATGAATTCTGTATCTGAATTGGACATAAGAAAACGGATGCCTCTTTCATTGAGTTCATCACAGTATTTTTTTAATCTAATTTGTTCATTGCGTCCAAATCCTATACTCGTATAGCCAGTAAAAGCGGATGAATCAGATATAGGATCATAAGGGGGATCTAAATATACAAATGATCTTTCGGGAAGATTTTTCAGAACATGAGCGAAGTCCCCATTATTTAAAATGATATCGTTTTCTCTCAAGTATTTTGATACAGCCCTAAGTGTCACTGCATTTACAATATTTGGGTTTTTATAGGCACCAAAAGGTGTATTGAATTCTCCTGCATTATTGACTCTAAAAAGTCCGTTATAACAAGTTTTATTTAGATAAATTAATCTTGATGCCCTATCAATTGGAGATAGTGCCGCATATTGGTCTTTGTCTCTATCAAGAGCACGAATATTGTAAAAATAATCAGCAGAGTTTTCATGACTGCTTAAGCTTTCAATTAGCTCTTCAACGGAATCACGAATTACTTCATATAGTTCAATGAGATCTGAATTAGCATCGTTAATTACAGCGTGTTTTGGCTGTAAGTGAAACAGAACAGCACCACCTCCAAGAAAAGGCTCACAATAAGTGGTGTATGTCTTTGGGATTAGAGGCGCTATCTGTTTAATTAGCTGTCTCTTACCGCCAACCCACTTTACAACTGGTGCAACTAATTTATTCGGTGCCATTTGTTGATTTCTCCTAATTTTGGTCAATTAGTATTATATCAATCCTGTTTCGAAATTAAGTTGACGCTCATGCGTACTAGCAAGTAAGTTGCCCCACTCGTATTTATATAGTCCAGCTCGAGCTAAGTTAAAGCGAATAACATTTGTCTGTATATCGCAAATAGTCAGAGTGTAATACCTTTTGTAGACCAGAAACAGTTTCAACATGCCTGTACTTTATAATCCACTGAAGTACATCTTCAAAGGTAAATGCTCCAATTGTTTTAGAAAAGAATACGGTTCCATTGACGCTTGTGTGTTTTAAATCACCTCCTGGAACTACAGCAAGAATTGTGGAACAAGCGCAGTCGCTAAGAGGAAAATCATTAATTCCTGCAACTAAGTCATGTTCGCGTAAGCTTTTAATAGTGAAAGGATAGTCTGATGAAATTTGTTTAGCAACAGACTCATAAAATCGCAAGCAATCGTGTCGTGAGCATTCTAGTTGTTCAATATGAGTATAAACATTTTGCTCGACTTCAATCAAATCAAAAGAACGTAATAAACGAGCTAGTTCCATTTTGAAGAGATTTGTCTTTACGATTAAAGGGTCCATATCAGAAAGATTAATGATATCTGACTGAAATAAATGTTGTATTTGTTGTCGAGCATCTGTTTCGGGAGCAAATACCAATTGCTCAACTACTTGATAGCCAGCATTCCGCAATGTTGCTGCGTTACACCTATTACGGAATGCAGTCTGACCATCTCCGTGATAATGATCACGTAATTGAGGGATAGTTTTATAGCCATCAGTTAACATCTCATCAATATATGTAACTTCGGATGAGGTAAATTCATCAAAAACCCAAATAAATTTATTGTCATTTAGATAAGATGAAAATTGACGCAACCAACTACCAATAAATGTCAGCTGCTTTACTCCATAGCGCTGCTCGTATACTTTAGCAAATGCTTTAACGTTAATGGGTGCAAGCTCTTTAATCATAGCTTCGACTTGTTCTATCCTCTTTCCTTTGCAACCTATTTCCATCATTGGAGATCGACCGAATGAACAATTCGAAACTCCAGGATAACCTCGCAAACTTGCCTTTCTAAGTAAGTAATGTAATTCATATTCATCGTGGATATCATATTCAACCATGAGTTGAGGATATTTCGACATTAGGAGAAAAGTGGATATTTCCATTTCGTAATAGTCGTTTAGATTTAGTTTACTAATGAGGTTGTTAATTGATTCAAGATCGACATCAAAATATCGTATAAGCTCACCTTGGCTTAAAACTGCATAGTCTGTTCTCTGAATGATACCAAGAAGACTACGATTAGATGAAATTTGATAATTTTTGTTATTAAGCAGTCCATTCTCTGACAAAATACTCACATATTCATCAAATAGGGTCTTTACATGTGTTTGCTTAGTAGCGTTTACTTTTACAACCTCGTAAATCAAGGCCGATTTGGTTGGTTCAATTTTTTTCCCGTAAGCTAGGATTTTCTTATTTTCGTAATAATCTGAGATAGCTTTTCGCTGTTCTTGAGGTATATCAGAATCGTTCATGGAAAGATGTGGGTCGTGTTTTACTGCTTTTGGTGTTTTGCAAGCTTCCTTAAGATATTGATATACCAAAGAACTAACATTAAACGTTTCAATGAATTGCTGCTCGTTGAAGTTGTACTTATTGAATAATTTCTGGTACTTATCCTCTTCAATTGCAGGACGACAATTCATTTCTCTGGCAATTATCTGCTGTACACGCTGTCTAGTTACTCCGAGTTCAGAAGAGCATTCATTGAGAGAGAATCCTGAAAATTTTAGACGGATGACTTTGCATATCGACATGGGTCTTATACTATTCATCCATTGCTGTAAACTAACTCTATTTAAGGATGTAATGTCATTTTTGGTATCACGGCTCTCTGAATACATTATGTATTGCCTGAAGCATTCTTCGAAAAACTCACTATCGTCAATTTTTTGCTTAAGCGCTAATATTGCCCAGGAGCTGAAGAGTTCTTTTGGCAGCTCTTTTGAACATCTGCTTGAGAACTCTTCGAACCATCGATCAACTATTTGCTGCGGTTTATGGAGATTCATATGTTCTTGTTCCTGGAATAGTTCTATTCCAGCATCATTAGAAGAAACCACAATTTCTTTAATACCGTTTAGAATGGAATGAACTCGTTTTTGTCCTATTCCTCGAAATCTAAGCAATGTCTTTTCATCTACAGTCATAAGATCCTCAAGAGTGTATAACCCGTATTTTTTTAGTTTATTAACATCTGACCGTGATATAAAATCTAACTGTTTAATGGGGGTTGTAACTTTTACGGAACTTGACATTGAAATTATATCTACTATATCTGCGTTGAGATTTTGATTATATGATTTGTTTAGACGGCGTAAAACACCAAATGGATCCCAAAAAATCCCTTCAATGCAGCATGTTTTGGAAAATTTTGAATAAAGATAAGTAGGCGTTAATTTGCATTGCGGAATTTCGATGGCACAAGCTTTAACGTAACTTTCAAGTTCAGCATATCGGAGCGGACTAACACCCTGAAGATCGTGCCAGTCAACCTCAAGTGCGTCTTTAAATGTTTTAATTCCATTTTTGATATATGCGTTTTTGGCTTTATCCTGTAATTGTGAGTTTTCTAAATAGTCAGAATAAAGAATTGGCGAATTAATATTGTTCGATGTAATGTTCGATGAAGAGATTGTAACTTTTGAATTGTTTGTTATAGATACGGTATTTCTTATAAATTCCTTAACATCATCAGGCTCTTCTTCAAGTAACCAATTAAAGTTTTCAGTGTCGGTTTGATTCTGTGGAGTGTCTTCCTCAACGTTACTAATAGTTTTAAAAGACTCATCGTCAGTTTTTTTGAGATACTGTATGACTGTTTTTAGTCATTCGGATTCGCTTTGCGGCCGATTCAAGAAGTCTTTTTTTGATATCTTTGGTGTCCATCTGATTCCACTCACTTACTTAGGCTTATTATAATTTTAGTGGAGGAACTGTAGTGTTCAATAAGCGGACGGTGATATTTTTCAAATTAGTTTCTTAAATTTGTATTTTGTATTTGTTAATAGGACAACAATTGTATGTAAATACAATTATCAAAAATCATTACCAAAAATAATTCTTGTTATATTAGACTAATTCATTTATAAAATATGAAGAGACTTCATATAAGTCTAAATAGACCTGAAGCATTTAATCTAAATTGAGTGCGTTATTTAAACGATTATAGGTTTTAGTTACTAGTTACGGAAAAAATAGTCCTCGTAGAAATTAACGACAAATATTTATTGGTTTCATACAAACTTTGGCATGATTTGTTTGTTGAGTACTTTTTGCGCACTGGATTGAACCTTTGGGGTGAGAAAGAATCTTGCGACTTTGGTTTTGTGATTATGGTCTTTGTAGTTTTGA
>BNJU01001635.1_pt1 | contig 70450 bp, 108 predicted proteins | sample 8539281 | NCBI WGS metagenome assembly BNJU01 (sample SAMD00202456, study PRJDB9452) | human saliva metagenome | isolation source: human saliva | place: Japan | reverse complement strand
TTGTCAGTGAAATTTCATTGTTGCGGTAAATCAATGTCAAGTAATCACCAGCCTGCGACTGTGTTCACCTAACATCCCAATCCAGCTTCGGTACGGAAACGTTCTTTATACCATACATATTAACAGTTTGGCCAGAACTATTACTGTATCTCCAAATGAAGTGACTGTAGATGGAACTTGTCTAGCAGAACCCGCCAAACACGCCACATCATGTGATAACGAGAGTAAACATCATTAATACTGATATTACATATCAAGCGCTTTCTTTCTCTCCATTTTGCCATCTCCATAATCGTCATTCCTCCCAAGGGTATACACGATAACCAACAGATAGATTCTATCACTTTTATGTAGCAACTTGTTGTATAAACTTCATTCTTCTGAGTTTCAATATGTAAACTGTCGATACTTTTCATGAGTTTCTACTCATTAAATCTAAGCATCTAATGCCATCATTGTCTTTCCTTATATTAACCCCATATTTACATTAACAATTGAAACTATTAATAATGTCAACTATATTATGGTATAGTACATTCGATTTATGGTGCTCGTCTTTAAAAAAGGATATACCAATGCATATCCTTCATTCTTAAGTGTAGTACGCGTTCTTTGATTTCTTGTGTTCTTCGCCAGTTCAGGTATTGTTCCAATATAACCACATGTTCGACGCGCTACATTCATCTTTGTTTGATCTGTATTACCACACTTATGGACACTTCAAATTAATTTATGGTGTTCATCTTCAACAATACTGATTTCCCATCCCCGCTGTATCTCCACACACGCTTGCTGTGGCCAGGTCACTCTTTTGTATTCAATTCAGCATATGTAATTGGCATTATGCGTATCCGCTTCATTAATTTTGATACTGCAGGGATGTTGTTTTGCGTATTCCGGAACTTCCACATGACGTTTACCACCTGGCGATAACTGTTGAGTCAGATTCTAACGTTAACTTATCAAATGCATTGATATCTTCCGCGACGTGTACATGATAACTGTTTATTATATATGCGCAGTCTGCAGCACCATGATTATTCAAAACGCTCTTGCGAACACTTTGCAAACTTGTATGTTATGGAATTCATCGGTGTTCCGCGCACGGAGAGGTAATGTTGTTTCAGACACATTTGTTGCAAGCATCATTCCAAATGCTGCATTACACGCATACCAAACTCTTTTCCGCTTCTGTTGTGTAAGATGTGCAGTCATATGATGTACACACTCGCCGCCAGACCGCACCGCATAACCCTAATGAAAGTGTGCTATCCATTAAACAATGGTTGTCGATAACCTCACCCTTCTTCAAACGAGCAATCGCACCATATTGCCATAAGATAGATTTTCATCAGATGGTGTTCAAAGCAATCTCTTATGACGGATCATCAATGCTCCTATGTGAGAGATTTAATCTCATCAAAGATTTTCAGAATTCTTCTTCATTACCTTTGAAGGCAATATAAATCAACTAAGTTGGTGTTACAACGCCCTGATTAAATCTTCCATAGTATTTATAATTGGTTGCGATCATAGTTCTCTGCTTCTGCAATATTTCCTAAATCTTTATCTGTAAAACGATCTGCTGTTAAGAAGGGACGACATCCCATGCGCTGGATGTCATCACCGTTCTTGGGTTCTTCATCACTTTAGCAGAGATATGATCAGGTACCATTCTACTCTTCATAGTACATTCAGCCATAAAGTTTCGTCAAGTAGTAATAGCACTTTAACCATATACATTATCTTCATCTAATAGTATAGATAAGTTTAGGGAATTCTTTGGTGTAATATAGATCCTTTTTCGTTCTTAACTGTCATTCACACAGCGACATCTCTTCGATGATAGGTACAGGTCATCTCTTGTCTGACCAACTTCCACTTCATCTGAATACATAAACACTGTTACGAAGGTGCCTGTCCATTGTAGTCATCAGTGTAATGATTTGATACGGTGTCTGTACACCCGTTGTAATTTCTTTTGCGTACACGCAATTCAACAGATGCATTGATCTTGTCATTATCGCTTCCCGATTCCTGCGGCTAGTTCTTTATAACATTACGACGATGCTTTGACGTGATGTTTTCAACAAATGGCGCAAAGATGAAGATAATGTGATAGTTTGTACCATATTGATTTGAAGCACCTGGCGCAATAATCTGTGTTGCAATAGCCGCAACCAGTCGCAAAACTAAGTGAGGTTTTCGGTTGCAGTACCTGAAATAACTGCACCATTCTGTAGCATGTGCTCTAGATTGACTAGCGCGGTCAGTTACATCAGTTTGCAGAGTAATCTGAGTCATGGAAACGACACACCCTTCTCTCATGTAGCTTCATAGATATCTTGAGGTAATAAAAACGCTTTGTAATATCTTTTAGAAACTTCACCTGCCATATGGTCACGCTGTGCACTATTTACAGTTGGATTTTTATTGGAGTTTTCTTTGTTTTTGCTTCTTCATTGTCTTTCTTTCTAATAAAGAAAGCACCTTATCTGGTCTGACTTTGCCTTACGAACTAAAAGCACGTTCACATAACGATATGTAATATGAGTGTAGCGCTTTCACTTGGAAAACCTGGAGCTTTCATTAATTCGTTTTCAACCATATCTTTGAATTTCTTCAACTAGAATACTAGATCTCTTTTAGAGATTTGCACTTGTTTAGAAAACACGCTCCTAACATATCTCATGGATTACTTCCGCTGCTGTGCGATGCGACAAATCAGTCGCGTTATTTGCCTTTAGACGCAATTTTCAATCTTTCGATACATCGAGATGCGAGTCTTCACCACACATGCTTAATTACGTTCATTTTGCTCCTCCATATAAAATAGTTGCATTTTCCACTATTATTTCGTATACAAGAATAATACCCTCTCCACCTCCACGAAAACAAGCCATCGTTATTATGATTGCACTCAAACGTCTCACACTTTTCATTTTAAAAGTCCCGCATCTGAGGACTGAAAAATGTAATAATAATCATCAAAAATATTTTTGTAATCACTACAACAATCAGATTCACATCAAAATTACCAACTACGCATAAAACGAACACGTTTTGCTTATCACCATTTGTTACCTCTCACACACCATAATATCATCTGATATCCATCCCTGCAGGATAGATTCATACTGACTTTATTCCCCAACCCTTTCGAAGAATAATAGTCTATGTTAGTAATTTGTTGATTTTGCGTCAATATCAATAGAAGATATAACAGCAAACGATGATGGCGTTTCGAACGATGATTCCTGCCGTGTAATATACTGCTGTGCTAGTAGCGATATACATCATCTACTCACAGACAGTTGTACATCCTGCTTGCAGATGCGCCATAGATCTCCGATAGTCCTTCAAATGTAGGATTTGAGCCATCCGTAATACTTGTCGGATCTCTTCATTCTCCTCCACAAAAACTGTGTATCTGTTTTAAGTTGTATGTGGAGACGGTATCGCCGCTCTGTGTTGCATAATAATACGTGAATTCCGGTCGAAGGCAGTTGTCCGAGAGTTGATCCATCATTGCGGTATCGAGATAGCGTTTAGCGGAAGGTGTAGAATTGTCATACACGTTTCTCGAAAACCATTTACATATCCAGATGGTATCTCGGCTAATTGATTCTCCAATCCTTCTATCTCATCTAATTGAGATAGCCATTGATACGTTTATGGCTGACACCACAGCTAAAAAGAGAGTAACCACCACGATAAGTGCACATATCAAAACATATCACACAGCTAACTAGTCTCTTCATATTAGTACCAAAGCTCCTGCAGAACTTCCTTTTAAGCCCTCACGACCATTTGGATTTCCATGACATGGAAATTTGATACATAAGGTTTGGAAAAATGATTTTGTACTAACATCATATTAGCCTGGTACCCATGCAAGCATGTTTGTTCCATCACTTAAAAGTCCAAATCCTGACTCCGAACCCGAAAACATACACGTAGGCGCAAATGACCTCATGTACTAGCCATCTCACCGGATACTGCCGACATAGATTCGTATCACTCACGTAATAATATGCATGCATCGACGTTGTAATTCTGACATGGTATCTGTTTGATTCGTGCCCAGTACGCTGTCTGTGCTACCGCATTTAAACGTGCATCAGCATTTGTCGTATAACACAGAAGATGTTTTCTGTTGTAATGCTTGTGCATCGGCAATCGTTGTGAGTACGTATCGCTAAAGCAATTAGCACGTTGAATGTGAGTCCCTTTCTCAAACTGTTGCGTGATTGAAATGTTCCATGGGCAATATAAACCGCTACAGCTATAAATACTGCCGAAACGTAATATTTTGCGCTCACATGCCCTTCTCAGCGCTGACTATACCATGAAAGGTAGAGAGAAAGAAAGAAGGTCTCTAAGCACTCTTTCTAGGCTTCATTTTCACTCGTTGTCCGTGTGATTGTATCCAGCAGCTGCACGACCTGAAAGCGAAGATTTCCAATCGCATTGGCTCAATTTCACAAGCGGTTACCACTGCCGATCACCACCGTTGCTTCACCACCAGCGGCGTAAAGTGGACATTTGATGATCTTGCCATCTTTGTCTAATACGTGACGCTGTGCATCAACCGCCAAAACCACCTATCAGTAGTGGTGTGTAGATGGAGCCAATAATCTAACCTCGAATAGCATCGAAACATAAGTATCAACGATATACTTACCGTTTTCATCAACTTTTCAGCTGTACCAATTTCAATGAGCTGTCCAACCTAGTCTTTGTTGGGTTCAATGTGTATCTAGTGCCGTCATCAAATGCCATATCGTAATTTCATACGGTTGTGTTGATAACATCTTCCTGTGTGCATTTCAAAAGTCAGAGTGCTCGAATAAACTCGCCTAACACTGATCGACAGTTCTTGTGTACTGTCTATTTCCCAACATCGCTTTCCCAAAGTCATGAAATCTTCATCCTTTGGAGTTCCGCAAGAGATATGGACCGAGGACTGATTAGCTTTGAGTTTTGCGATATCAATGCAGCACCATTTGTACCATTGAAGCTTCCCGCCATTTTCAAATTCAGCAAGTGATAATGCGTCACGTTCTCCAGTTTCGTTAACGAAACGCTTACCAGTTGTAGAGAATATAGATGGTGCATAAGAGTGTCCACCACCGAAAATGCGAGGTTTCCAGTATCTGCAAGAGATGGGCATCATCTGTGTGTGGCCCATACCTGTATCTGCATTCAGCACCTACTGCTTCTTTGCTGTATCGATACCAGAACCTACTTAATGTTGAGAACGGCTTTGTTGGCACGTGTATTTGTTGCAATGTCACGCATCGCCCAGTAGTCATTTGTTTCACACCGCGCTTGATATCAGCAGCACATCCACCGGTTGCAAGCACAACACCGTCTGCCAGCGTGGATTGTGACTCGAGTTCCATCGTAGTGTATCGCGCACCAACGACGTTTTCCAGCCTTTATCTGTGATAAGTTCTGCTACCTTTGTACGCACATGGTCCTCGTTGTCTGCATGGTTTAGCAGCTATGTCAATAGTAATGTGCTTTCTTCGTTGTTGCAAAGTATGCTATTCCAAACTGTCTACCCTTTACATTCTTTCCATCTGGATCTGGTGTCTCATCACCATCAAGATCACTTCCCTCGAGTCATTTTCACGGTTCCACAAAGCACCGCAATGCTGGTGCTGAATCGAGTCACGTCAAAGATTGCGCCCTGATCTTCTTAACCAGCCTCTCAGGGTCTTGTCACGCTTCAACAAACTGCTTGACTGGGAATCATATGAACCATAGATCCATGAAGTCTTTTCAGCGTTTGGTCTTAATCCACCATAGTATGTCTGGAAGATATGTAGATTTGGAGTTGAGAATAATGTGATTTCACCTCAGCCTCACCTGCCATCTAACTGGCTGTGCCCAGTTCAAGTAAGCCTGAATCTCACTCTTCAATTCTTTTTATGTACTTAAGTATTCTGCGTGTACACCAGCATGCGATAATGTTTCAATATCAGCCTACTACAAAATAAGTGTGTTATCAAATACTTACTATCGAATTCTTTTTCATTCCAGTTAAGAATTTCCTTTAATACCTTGATATTACCAGTAGCGTTATGAACCTTTGTGTATAGTAACTCCCCTTATAAACACCTGTTGTCGCATCTGGATCGCTGGATCATACCGTGGGATTGCTGACTGGAACTGCCACCAGAAGCTACTGTGTACCACCGATTTCGGCGTTTTGCTTCTAATACAACAACTGAATTACCATTCTGTGCGGACTGTACTGCTGTAGCCATACCAGCACCACCAGCACCTACAACCAACATCCGTTGTCTTTTTCGATTGCTTCACAGCTTTATGTTCACTGCATATTCTTCTTAAAGCCATCTGAAATCACCAGCTTCAGCCTGTTTTGCTGCATCAATTAACGCATTCTTGAAACCGATTGAAGTAAAATGTAGCACCTGAAACAACATCAATACCAGCACCATTTTGCTTCCTTTGCATCTGCTACTAAATAATCAAAATGCTGGTGTTCCAATACGCGATTTGTTTCTTTATTATCACTATAATCAATTTCGAAAATACCATCCTTTTGATAAATGTAACTGATAAGTTGATAGAGCCATTATAACCTGTGCCAGTACCTGTATATGTACCTTCCTTATGAGTTACCTTTACATTTTCTTTTCTTTGCACTATCTTCTTTGTTGCTCGGTGAACATGCAACAAGTGACAGCCATCAAAAGAACTGAGTCCTAACTTCACATAATTCTTCATTTTTCCCTCCATATATTTGTTAATAAATTCTAATCATATATTATCTTAAATTAAATTCTTTTGCTATCTAAAATTAAAAACTGCCCTATGGCATTTGATTTGTGACTATAACTCTTTTTACAACATCCTCAACATGACATGGCTTTTACTTTTTGGAAAGTCTTGATGATAATACCCTTCTCATCAATTAAGTCATGTTCGAATTCCATATATTTACGACCATACATAGACTTCTCTACCCAAACATCACTATGCTTGAATGGTTTCTACAGATTCATCTGATAGTAGTGTAATGGTAAATCATAATTGCTCAAACTTCTTATGAGACTTTACACTATCCTTTGAAATACTAACTACCATCGCTCCCTTTTCTGAATTTGTGGTAGCAATCACGGAAGTTACAAGCTCTGCTGTGCAACCTGATCGTATTATCCTTTGGATAAAAATAAGAGATTACCTTTTTGCTTTATACTCAGAAAGTGTATGCTCTACACCATTTTTGATCAGGCAATTTAAAATCTAGGTGCTTTTGCTCCGACATTTAACATTTTCATATCCCAATTCTATATGTCAATGATAATACTAATGGAATTTAAAGCCTTAATATGCTTATTAATATTGTTTTAGTAAATTCAGAATATCGCTTGGCTTTTGAATCGTCGGATACTCTCCAGTTTCAATTCCTTCATGATAAACGATTTGCACTGGATGAATACCTAAAGATTTCGCAGCCTCAAGATTCTTAACCTGGTCATCAACAAAAATACATTCTTCAGGTTTAAATCTGATTTTTCTAATGCATCTTGAAACATATGTACATCCGGTTTTAAAACACCTAATTCATAATCTGTATGTATATTGATCAACATATTCATCTAATTTGAATGCATGAATACGTCTTTCAATAAATGGCCACGTATCAGAAATAATTCCAATACGATAACCTTCATCCTTCAATGTTTTCCAGTGTTTCCAGGGAACTTGAATTAAACTCATCATGGCAAGATTTTCTACTAAATCAACAGCAAGTTTTACTGCATGTTGAAATGCACCCTCTAACTTTAGCTTGATCAAATAGCGTTAGATAGAAACGAGTAAAATCTCTCAATCTGCTCCTGTTCACTTATCATTTTTGAGTTTTCAATAAATGGTAACATGCTGTGTTGTATGCATGTTGCCATACGTTTTTGGTCGAGTCTCAATTTTCTCTCGAGAAATAGTTCATAGAATTTTGATTCAAATTCCAATCACCGCTGCATGGTTCTAGAAGGGTCCAGCCTAAATCAAAAATATACATTTTATCTGATTCATTATACCTCCTCTTGTTATTAATATCATTATATCACTTATATATATAACAGAGGCATATATCTTGAAAATTATACTATAAATTATTACATGCATTCAAAGCAGCGATAGCACCATCACTGGCAGCCGTTGTTAATTGACGAACAGTCTTTACACGACAGTCTCCCAGCCGCATAAATACCCTTAACAGATGTGCGGCATTCTTCAGTCGGTTTTGATAAATCCATATTCATCAAGTTCAATAATATCAGAGAAGATTTGATTCATTGGAATTTGTCCAATCGCGACAAATAATGCGTCCACATTCAATGTCGTTGTTTCTCAGTATTCTTATCCGTTACTTCAATGAATGTGAGCGGTCATCTCCATTTAGTTTTGTAACGGTACTATTCATTACCTTTACAAGGTTTTTCCTTGCCATTTAGTTTTACCACTTCAGCTTCATCTGCACGGAATTCATCACGACGATGAATATATATACACGATTGCAAAACGTGTTAGATACTCCGCATCTTCAACCGCAACATTACCACCACCATTGACTGCTACATCTTTACCTCTAAAAAACATACCATCGCAAGTTGCGCAATAAGATACACCCTTACCTGTTAATTCCTTTTCACGTTCAATCCCCAGCTCTCTACGTTTCATACCAGTCGCAATAATAATCGCTTTTGCGTGATATTCATTCTTTGTCGTGTAAACAACCTTTTCATCCTCACGGTTTTCAATCTTCACAACACCTTCAAATGCAAAAGTTGTACCTAAGTCTTTTGCTTGATTATATAAATCTGTCGCAAAATCAAAACCAGAAATATGCTTGATACCTGGATAGTTTTCTATATCTGCTGTATTGATGATTTGTCCACCATAAGTAGACTCTTCTAACACTAAAGCTTTCTTACCTGCTCTTTGTACATAAATAGCTGCTGATAGGGCCAGCAGTACCAGCACCAATGAGTAATTACATCAATCATAACTTATCTCCTTTTATATTTTATACAACTAAACTTTATATCACTACGAACAATAACACAAAAATATATGCTCAATTAATTATATATAGTATTTTCATATATTGAAAACACTTATACAAACTTTTACATTTAATTATCATAAATTAATTATTTTATAATCTTTTAAAGACAATTCTTCAGTCGTTTCATTTTCTTTATATTATCATTGAGTAGCGTGATAAAAATATATCTTTTTATATGATATATGTTATATTCTTAGGTATATTTCTTATCAGTATATTTGGAGGATTAAGATGAAAAAAGACATTAGGCACAATCGTATTAGCTGGCTTATTATTCTTAGCTGGCTGTGGTGCAAGCGCATTATCTGCTAAGAGCATTTCTGGGAAGCTAACAAAAGGAGCCTGCAAAGGTTTCTGTTATCTATGTTGATCCAGCATCTGGAATTCAGCGCGAAACAATTACAGACGAGAAAGGATGTTGTTAACGCAATCGCCGATGAGTTAAAGACACTGTCAACAAAAGTTGTTAAAGATAGGTTTCTTTCAATCAAAGGATACAGCATTCGGTGTTGAAGTAGCTGATAAGGATGCTACATATAACGTTACTCTTTACTACAATGGCTACATGAGAGTTCAAAAGTTAGGTGGAGATGTTGTAGTTTACCTGTAACAGATGAACAGATTGAAAAGTTAAACAAAAATCTGGTCCGACTACATGTCATCAAACTCAGGAAAATAAAATAGTTAATGCGAGAGATGATAGATATCATCTCTTTTCTTATACACATATAAAAAATGCGCCTCTTGATAGAGTGCGCATTTTGTTTATTCTTGAATCATTGTTTCTTTTGTATTGATATTGACAATCTGTTTATTGATTACTTCAGCACCAACATAATGTGTCAACAGACTTGCGAGTTCATCGATTGCCTCTTGTAACTCAGCTATACGGTTTGGTTCTACACATTCCATTGCGATGAATTCAACGGTTGTATCATCTGTTACTTCTGTACGCTTTCCATCGCGCCAGTTCCAACAACGACAGATAACACCCTCTTCATCGTAGTATGCAATTTCACCTGCTAGTGGTGGTTCTGGCTTATCTGAACCGATTGGCCAGAAGTCTTCTCCACCTTTCATAATACCTAAGTGTAAGTCACCTTTGAAGGCTTCGATATTTTCTGCCCCAATTGGGAATGCATACTTTAATGAAATTGCATTTGTAATATCAACAGTTGGCGCAATTGAACCAACTGGTGTACCATGCAGTACACGCTTTAGTAATGCTTCAATCGAGCAACGTGCACCTTTCTTTGTAGGGAATTTAGAATATGCCTCACGCCATGTCTTTTACAACTGCATTTTCTGAAATCACTTCACTGGTCAAAATACTTCTTAGCACCTGCATTTGCGCTATCTAATAGCGCTTTGATTTCTGCTGCTTTTTCATCATCTAAATGAATAGATTCTTGAACATTCTTCACAGCTAATACCGCAATACTAGCTTCTGGAAATATCTTCCAAAAACCCTCATCCACAATAAACTTTCTCATTGTCATACCTCTCGTACTACAGTATATCACTTTAAAGTATCGATAATAATTGGTAGTACTTGTTTCTTGCGAGATACAATACCCTTTCCAAAATGTTCTTTGTTGAGTATATCACCAAAAGCTTCTCCAACAATATTAGACTTCTTCCCTGCGACTAAAAAATAGGACCCTGATCCCATAGGATCAGTAAACAGTGTTAATATTAAATCATAATGTTGTGACTCTGCTGTTTCTTCCATGAATGCATGGAAGTGATCTTTAATCGCAAAGTAATCATCTTTCTTACATTGCACCTGTGCAATGGCAATTCTTGTACCACTGATTCTAAACTCTTTAAAAGTCATTATAAAGTAGTTCTACATCAGTCTTATTTGTGACAGAATCTGAAGCATCCAACATTTCTTGATATAAGTCGATAGCTTTTTGTACCAGAAACTTCTTCTAGATACTTCACCATCTCGATGATCAAAAGTTGTAGTTGTTGGTGACTGCAGGCACATTGTATCGTTAATAGCAGCACCAAGAAGAATCCTGCAAGATTCTTTTGGTAATTTGACATGTGATGATTTATATAAGCCTGTAATGATGGCGGCTGTACTTCCCTACTGTACGTGCAACAATATTAATAGGCGTTACCGTCTCAATGCCACCCATGCGATGATGATCGACAATCTCAACCACTTCACCAAACTCTAAATCACGAACAGATTGCATCGCTTCATTATGATCAACGAGAATAAATTTTTCTTTTCATAGTGAAATAAGTGATAGCGTGAGATAAGCACCTACAACTCTACCGTCTTTATCCAGAACAGGATAGGTATGATAACGCGTCTTGGCATATGATCACTCACTTCATCTACATACTCAGTTTCTTGGAATGTCATTACATCTGTTGTCATAACTGACTTCACAGATGGTGTTTGATAAATCAAACGTGAACATTCAATAACGGAGTAATCCGTATGCAACATGGATACACCCTTTTCTTTTCGCATAGGATAAAGTAACTTCATCTATCCAATCTTCGCCAGATACAACCACTCAAAAGCTGCACCCGCCTCAATTACAAAGCGTTGAATATCTGGATTATTACGTACACTACAATAGAATTTTATATACTTCTGGCTTATCAGACATGGAAGGCATAATCTGTACAATACCACTTGGATGATACTGTTTTCGATTCACACAATACTTACCTTTTCAATACCCTTGCAATATTGGTTAAAGTAGCTGTACTTATCAAGTCTTTCAATGACTTTCCACTTTCCGCCCAAAGTTTTTAGTTAAGTCAGAAACAGATAACAATCCTAAAAGTCTTTCTTTTTCATCAACGATGAAAATACCTTTATTTTTACGAGATAAAATAAGGTCTAACGCTTCTTTCATTGTTAAATCTGGGCCTGCAAGTAATGGATCATCCTTCTCTATCTCCGATAACATGCATCTAGCTGTATGGATTAGCTTAGGATGTTCAAAACCAAACTTCTGTAATAAATACTGTGTTTCACTCTTTGCCTTTGCCTAAAGCACATACGTCGATAGCATCTTGCCCTAGTTGTTGTTTCAGATGAGCATATGCGATTGCGGATACGATTGCATCACAATCAGGATTCATATGCCCCTGTCACATAGAATGGTTTCATTATTTACCCAACTTTCTAATTATAGTTATCCAGTGAAAGCCACTTTCAGAACGATCCACTTTTTGTAAAGTAATACCAGTGCGGAATTCTGTTGGTGTCATTGCTTTTAAATTCTGTAAAGTTAAGATTGAATGTCTTAATATTGTTATAACCTACAGCTACCGCAATATCTAAGACAGAATATGTTGTAGAAATCAATAATTCACTAGCTTTGTTAATACGAATGAAATTCAATAATGTTTCAAAAGTTCTTCTCAGAATAATAGAGTAATGAGCGATTTAATTCTGAGACACTTACACTGTATTTTTCAGCCATCGTACTAGCAAGTAACTCTCTGTATCATAGTGCTTGTAGAGATAGTTAGTTACTTCAAATGCAACATTCTTATTCGCACGATTATATCCAGATTTTTACTTTTGCTATAGATCTTACGGTATTTGTTTGGTGTAATACCTACCTTTTTCTACAAAGTGCTTTGATAGATGCGAAGCATCCGCAAAACCAAGTAGAATGGCGATTTCTTCAAGTGTCATATCCGTATAAATTAAATAATCTGATGTTTTCTCATACGAATATTATTTAACAATTTTGTAAATGTAGTACCTGTTAAATCAGTTAACTTTCTTTGACAATGTTGATTCTGATATAAAGAATACTTCCGCAACTCTTTTCAAGTGTTAATCGCTCTGAAGAATGGGAAATAAATATAACTCAATATCGAATTCTGCATGACGGACGCATTTTCTTCATTCACTACTTCTTCACTAGCTTTAAAGTAGCGGCGATATGCCACCATTAACTCAATAATTTTAACGAGTGAATATAAAAATGATAACGGTTTTTTTAGGTTGCTCTGACCAATGCGGAATCAACACCAAGTTCCTTTTGTAGGTGAGATGATTCCATCTACGTACTTTGTCTGTTCATCGTTTAAATATGCAATCGGCTCAACCGCAAGGAAATAGAAGGTTCACACTCTTCTTCCAATCCTGGTGTTACCTTGAGCATTGTGTTAATAAACTGATAATCATAAATAACTAAATTTAGGGTGTAAGGTATCTCTACGTCAATAATATTCTGTAATTTTTCCAGGGTGTAATCGCACATAGTAGTATGCGGCTTTATATCATATTCCACACCATCTACTTTGATCTTACCAACACCTTTATTAAAGTACATAAAACGAGCAGCCTGGTGCATTAAAGCTTTGGTTGGTTTTTCAATTGCTTCATAATCAAATGAGCAAAAAGAAATAGGATTAGTTTCCGACGTCCAGCTATCTTGAATCGTTGCTGTCTTTGTCATAAATTTTGTACCTCTGTTGTACATATCATAGCATATTTGAATAAAGTGAAAGTTCCGACCGTGCTCTCACACAGCCGGAACTCTATCCAAACATATTTGAGTTTTAATTATTTGATTAACATCATTGCTAATGATAGAACAACGATATTTGCGATAGCAATCGCTACAAATAACTTCATACCCCACTTCATGTATGTCTTTAGTTCAACCTTAGCTGCACCTAGACCACCCATTACTACACCAGATGTTGGTGTGAAGAGGTTGATTAATCCGCAACCAGCGCAGAAGATATTGATCATAACTGAAGCGTTGAATCCTAATGTATTTGCTAAACCACCCATTACTGGCATTGAGAATCCAGCAAGTCCAGATGTTGAAGGAACTAAGAAACTCAATACTAAGTAAATTACATATGATAGAGGAGCGAATACGAATCCTGAACACCCATCAACATACCTGCTGCCTTGTCCAAGATCCAGAAGTCCATATGAGTAGACTTCATAACAACTGTAATACTACGAGCAACTGCGATAACGATAGCTACAGATAATAGATCCTTAGCACCGTCTAAGAATGTATCAATGAATTCTCTTTCAGACATTCTAGCCATGATAGCGATAAGAATACTTGAGAATGTAAACCAAGCAGCTAATTGAGAGAAATACATAGGCCTAAAAGGCTCACCTGTTAAGACTGAAGTCCATCCGAATGCTGCTAAATAAAGCTTCTTCATTACCTTTATAGATAATATCTATATAGGAAATCAAACTGATAATCATAACTGCAAATGAAATTGCGAATACAACTAATACAGCCTTATGCTTGCCAGTAAATTCTAACTTGTCGCCATCATCCTTTGTAAAGTGTTCACGCATATCTTCCTGCTCTTGTAGAGAAAGAATTGTTGAGCCTTTTATCAGCCTTAACCTTCTTAGCGTATGCTAATACAAAGAAAATAGCGATTGCAAGTGATGTAAACCACAATGCAAAACCAAGAATCATAACTAATGTGTTGTCATAAGGAACGTTAACACTCTGCAATGCAGCCATAGCTGCACCAGTAGCAAATGGGTTAATTGTTGAACCTAATACACCACATCCTGCACCGAGCAATACAGTTGCAACTGCTACCATTGTATCAAAGCCAGCTGCTACTAATGCTGTAGTAATCAAAGCGTAGAAACCGATTGTCTCTTCAGCCATTCCATATGTGGAACCACCAATAGAGAATAAGATCATTAAGATAACGATTAGGACTTCTTCCTTACCGTGCATCTTCTTAACTAAGTGATAAACACCAGCTTCAAGAGCACCAGTTTTCATTACAACACCGATGAATCCACCGATAGCCATAATAAATACGATCAAGTCTGCAGCATCCACAAATCCTCTTGGGAATGCCATGAAGAAATCACTAAACTTTGCGCCGACAACGGTAACTGTTTCACCGTTAGCAACCATGTTAACCAAGTCACCATACTTCTCAGGGTTTAAACCACTGATTAAGCTATCGCTAATTGGTTGTCCATTTAATAATACAGAAATTACACAAAGTACTGCTAAAATGATAAATAAAATTGTAAACGCTGTTAATGAGCGTTTTCTTGGCTTTTCTACAGACATACTATCCCCTTCTAATTATTTAGTAATAATGGTGCCTGTTTCACCTTGTAAAGCAACTTTTGCTTTTTGTAATGATGTAATTAATGCAGTTCCACCATGTGTTATTCTTAACAAATTCCATGCATGATTGAACCTTTGAAGCATACTTCCAGGAGCAAATTGCTTCTCTTCGATATACTTCTCTGCTTCTTCCAATGTCATTGTTGGAAGTTCCTTTTGATCAGGCTTGTTATAGTTAATGCATACTCTATCGACTGCAGTTAAGATAATCAACATATCTGCACCAATGGACTGTGCTAGTAATGCACTGGAACGGTCCTTATCGATAACAGCTGCAACTCCCTTTAATCCTTGCTCTGTTTCAACTACAGGGATTCCTCCGCCACCAACTGTAATAACGATGTCGCCAGCCTTAACAAGTTGTTCAACAACCTTTAATTCAACGATACGCTGTGGAATTGGTGAAGGTACAACACGACGATATCCACGTCCTGCATCTTCTACAAATGTAAAGCCCTTTTCAGCAGCAATCTTATCTGCTTCTTCCTTAGTATAGAAGCTTCCTACTGGTTTTGTAGGTTTAGCAAATCCTGGATCGTTTGCGTCAACAACTACCTGTGTAATAATAGACGCACATTGTTTATCAACGCCACGAGCCTTTAATTCCTGCTGAATAGCTTGTTGTAAATGATAACCGATATAGCCTTGGGACATCGCACCACATTCTGGGAATGGCATATATGGAGTATTGCCACCCTTTGTGCATGAGAATTCCATTGCTAGGGTTAATCATTCCAACCCTGTGGTCCATTACCATGGCCAACAATTACTTCATAGCCGTCCCTAGTGCTAAATCAACGATAGTCTTAGCAGTATGACGAACTAATTCAAGCTGCTCTTCAGGGGTATTGCCTAAAGCATTACCCCCAAGAGCTACTACTATACGCTTTGCCATGTGATTACTTCAGAGTAGCATACATAACAGCCTTAATTGTATGCATGCGGTTCTCTGCCTCATCAAATTGTCTAGCTTGTGTGCCTAAGAATACATCATCTGTAACTTCCATAGCCTCTAAGCCATACTTCTGGTAAATGTTCTCACCAACTGTTGTGTTACGATCATGGAATGATGGTAGCAGTGTAAGAAGATAGCAGTTGGCTTAGCCATAGCCATCAATTCCTTATTAACCTGGTAAGGACGTAAGAGCTTGATTCTTGGCTCCCATAATTCTTCTGGTTCACCCATTGATAACCAAATATCTGTGTAAAGAACGTCTGCATCCTTAGCACCGATCTTGATATCATCTGTTAATTCGATTTCAGCACCTGTCTTGCTAGCTACTTCTCTGCACTTAGCAACAAGTTCATCAGAAGGCATTAATTCCTTAGGTCCGCATGCGCAGAAGTGCATACCTAACTTAGCACAAACAATCATCAATGAGTTAGCAACGTTATTACGAGCATCACCGAAGAATGTTAACTTACGGCCTCTAACATCGCCGAATTCTTCCTTAACTGTTAAGATATCAGCCAACATCTGTGTTGGGTGATATAAGTCTGTTAAACCATTCCATACAGGAACACCAGAATACTTAGCAAGTTCTTCAACTACTTCCTGCTTAAATCCACGGTATTCGATACCATCGTACATACGACCTAATACCTTAGCTGTATCTTCCAATGATTCCTTCTTACCCATCTGTGATGATCCAGAATCTAGGAATGTAACACCCATACCTAAGTCACGTGCACCAACTTCGAATGCACAACGTGTTCTTGTAGATGTCTTTTCGAACAAGAGCACAACCTGCTTGCCCTTTAAATAACTGTGGTCAACACCGTTAGCCTTTAATCTCTTGAATTCAGCAGATAATTCTAAGAAATATCTGATTTCATCAGATGTAAAATCTAATAGTGTTAAAAAACTTCTTCCTCTAACATTTACGCCCATAATAGCTCCTTTTCTTAATATTTTTTCTATTTATATGGTTATTTAATTTTTAAACTTAGTCTTCACGAACTAATGGCATGGACATACATCTTGGTCCGCCACGTCCTACGCATAAGTTGGATGCTTCTAATTCTAATACTTCAAATCCATTATCCTTTAGATATTGGTTTGTAACATAGTTACGCTTGTAAACGATAATCTTACCAGGAGCGATTGTTAATGTATTAGAACCATCGTTCCACTGTTCACGTTCAGCAGCTAATGGGTCGCCAGCTCCGCAAGGGAATAAACGAACCTTATCTAAGCCCATGAACTTAGCAAGAATATCTTCTAACTTACCTGTATGTTCTTCGATATGAACATCATGATTTTGCATGATCAGCTGTTAATGCAAATACCTGTAATGTTCCCATGATACCTGGGTGAATTGTAAATGCATCAGTATCAATTTGTGTAAATACTGTATCTAAGTGCATGAATGCACGTGAATTAGGAATATTGAAAGCTAAAATTGTCTCAATCTTATTTCCTTCGTTTTCATAGAACATCTTCATAGCTAAGTCCTGAATAGCTTCAGCCTGTGTTCTCTGTGAAATACCGATGAATAAGAGTTTCTCATTAACGTTTAATACGTCTCCACCTTCAATATGGAAGTGGTTATTACGTCCATATAAGTCTGGAACATTTCCAGCATATTCTGGATGGAATCTAAAGATGTAATCTGCATAGATTGTTTCACGGTTTCTTGTTACAGAATACATTCTGTTAATAACTGCACCATTACCTACAGAAGCGAATGGGTCGCGTGTAAAGTATAGGTTTGGCATTGGGTTTTACTAATAAGTGAGAGTTAGATTCAAGACGGTCAACTCAAGAAGTTTGTGTGGATTTCACCAATTTCTCTGAATGTGATACCAGCCATTGTCTTTAGAACTAATTCCTTAGTATTTGTAAACTTAGCTAAGTAGTCCTTAATAATCTTATGATATTCAGTTGTATGAACACCTGATTCAACTAACCACTGATCAAGGAACTGTTCCTAATTTCTGGGTGAGCATCTAATGTTTCAGCCATTAAATCTTCAAGATAAACAACTTCAACACCGTTGTCACGTAAGATCTTAGCGAAACGATCGTGTTCAACCTGTGCTTCGTAAAGATCAGGAATATCATCAAATAATAATTCTCCTAATGTTTCAGGTGTAAGATTTAATAATTCATCTCCTGGCCTGTGTAATAAAAACCTTTTTGAGTGTTTTTAATTTCACTCGTTACATGAATGTTAGACATTTGCTTTCCTCCTATTGTCTTTTTCATTTGGGCTACATATCGCGCGCATGATATGTAACCGGTTTCAAATCTATACTATTATTATAAACATATTTTTATCTATATTTGGAAACATAATGCCTAAAATTTTGTATTTTTGTAAAAATCTTCGTATTACTTTCTGTTAAAAATGCTAAAAAAATCATAATAAAAGCCCTTATATTGCTATAAGGACCATATTTATCGTTCTTATTGTTGAATTACATTGATTCAGGTGCTTCTACACCAACAAGGTTAAGAGCATTCTTCAATGTTACCATTGCTAGCCTTTTACTAAGCCTAAACGTTGGTTTTGTTAACTCAGGATCTTCTGGGTTATTTACAGTGAACTGTTGTAGTAGCTGTGGTAAACCTTAACAAGAGAAATGATGTATTCAGTAATCTTGTTTGGCTTTTCTGGTTGCTGCTGCATTTTGCAACTTCAATTGGGAATTCACTGATGAGCTTCATCAACTGTAATTCCTTCTCATCACTGAGACGATCATAAGTAGCTACCTGCGTGAATGCAGGGAATCTTAGGATTGTTCATAATGGAATGCATACGGGAATATGCATACTGTGCATAGAATACAGGGTTGTTGTTATCTTTAGAACGAGCTAACTTCATATCGAAATCCATATGAGTCGCAACGTCCTTGGAAACGAAGAACCAACGAGCAGCGTCAACACCTACATCTTCGCAAAAGTTCACGAATTGTAATTGCGTTACCTGTACGCTTGGACATCTTCACTTCCTTACCATCCTCAACCATACGTACCATCTGGATGATATCTACCTTGAGCACATCTGGGTAACCTAATGCTGTTAAAAGCAGACTGCATACGTGTTACGTAGAATGGTGGTCAGCACTCCCATAAGTTGATCAAGTGGTCATAACCTCTTTCAATCTTATAGATGTGGTTAGCTGATATCTGGTGTTAAGTAAGATAATGTTCCATCACTCTTACGTAATACACGGTCCTTTGTCATCACCATATTCAGTACTCTTAAACCATAGCGCACCATCTTTTTCATAAGTTAGGCCCATATCAGCCATCTTTGTTAAGCAATCATTGATACGCTTACGATTGTTTTCATAGAAGAATGTTTCATGTTGGAAGTTTTGGAAATCACAACGATATAGTTTTAAGTCATCCTCAATCTTCTTTAATTCTAACTCAACACCTGTCTTCTTGAAGTATTCAAGACGTTCTGCGGATCAGCATTCAACCACTTATCACCATCTTTTTCTGCAATCTGATTTTGCAATATCGATGATGTCTTGTGCATGATATCCATCTTCTGGAAGTGGATATTCTTTTCCAAAGTGTTCAAAGTAACGAGAAATTAAGGATTCACCTAACATCACAATCTGGTTACCAGCATCGTTAACATAGAACTCTCTATAGTTGTTATAACCACTTGCTTCGTAAAGACGTGAGATACAGTCACCCCAAGCAGCGTTACGAGCATGTCCACAGTGTAAGTCACCTGTAGGGGTTAGCAGATACCCACTCAACCAACACATTCACACCTGCACCAGTGTTATTCTTACCATAATCATCACCTGCGTTGATAACAGTATTAATCACTTCAGCTAAAGCATCTTTTCTTTAAACGGAAGTTGATAAAACCTGGCTTTACAACTTCAATAGAAGAAGCTTCTGTGTAAATTTCCTTTTAACTTTTCAACGATAGGTCCAGCAATATCTAATGGACTCTTATGCAATGTTCGGGAAAGGCGCATAGCTACACTAGTTGAATAGTCTCCCATCTTTGGATCACGTGGGGTTTTCAACAATCAATATTGAATCATCTGCGTCAATATCGTACACTTGCTTCACTGCCTCACGGACAGCTGAACTAATTTTGCTTTCAAAAATCACTCATCTTTTTGTCCTCCCTCATTTGATAGCATAAATATCCTAATAAAAAACCGCTTCTAGCGGGCTTTTTTTAAATGGCGCGCCGAGCAGGAGTCGAACCCGCAACCTTTTGATTCGTAGTCAAATGCTCTATCCAGTTGAGCTATCGGCGCATTCGGTGTTATCACCTTGCTTTTTAATAGTATTCCATTCACCCAGAAAATACAAGTCTTTTTCAGAAAAAAGTAATGTAAAATCAATGAAAAAATAGTACTTGTGAAATACATGCAAGCACTATCAAATAATTGTTTCAAACATACATACAGCAGTAGGAATAATTTCATCATCAAACACATAGGAATCATGATGTAAAGAAGGACAAGTTCCCATTCCAACAAAGAAAAAAACATACATGGTGCAAACTTTTATAATAGCCAAAAATCTTCACTGGCACGAATTGGTTCAGATAATTCTTCAACCTCTAGACCTGCCGTCTTTAATTTCTTAACAGTTTTATCTACTAGAGATGGATCTGCGTAATTTTCATCAAAAGCGGTCAAACCTCCTCAATGCTTACTTTAAACTTCCCTTTTAATCCTTCAAAAATAAGAGCGAACATATTCTTCTAATACAGCCAGTTCATTTTCTTTAGCAGCACGTAACGTCAAACAAATTTCCCCATTTGCTGGTGAGATACCAAAGTTCAAACTACCTACATTCACATGGATAATCGTAATCATTGCAAGTGAACTGAAGTGCTTATTCGCAAATGTAAATGGTTGAAATCCAGTCTGTTTTGCTAGAGGTTCAATCGATTTTGCAAATGCAGATAAAGCATATACTGGATTCAGTCCTTTCTCAGGTTCTGAAGCGTGGCTTTGTACTCCCGTTAAAGAAATGCGATACCCAACCGAAGCACACATGACTGTCTCTGGTCGATAGTAAATCACATTCTTTCTTAAGTTAGGCATATTGTGCAAACCAAAAATTTTATCCACATGATATGTTTCAAATAACGGTTTGCAGATAGCGGCACCACTACCATTTTCTTCAGCTGGTTGAAACAAATAGATGACATTATATTCACTTTCTTTATCCTCTTCTTCCAACATCACACCCAACAAAATTGCAGTATGTCCATCATGTCCACAGCCATGAAATGGTGTATTTGACGAATTCATAATCGCATCATGGTCCGCCCGTAGTACGATTGTCTTCTTTGTAGGTTGATATGGCTTCATACAATACAACCAATCCCCTTCATCAAACACGAGATAACTAGACATATTTTGTGCAATAAATTCTTTAATTAATTTTCGTGTATTTACTTCGTGATTAGACAACTCTGGATGTTCATGTAACACATGGCGAAACGCAATAATCTTGTCAAGATTTTCCTGTTTCATACAGATACTCCTTTGCGTACTTCTATCATTGATTCTATGCCTAAATATTTTTGATTACAAATCTCATACTGTCATCATTTTTCTTGAAGTTTATCAACTACCTTTTGCATATCATCTGGCAGTTTGCATTCTATCTTTATCTGCTTCTTTGTTTTAGGATGGATAAACTCTACTTTCCAACAATGTAATGCTGGTCGCTTCATCGCATGCATACTGCCACCATAAAGACGATCACCAATCAGCGGATGTCCAAAGTAAGCCATACCCGCACGTATCTGATGTAATCTTCCAGTTTCAATATGAACTTTAATCAAAGAGAAGAAATTACCCTCGATAATCACTTCATAATTGGTAATACAATTTTGACCATCCACGGTCACACTTCTTCCACGTATTCCTTCTCTTTTTCCTAAGGTATACGTTAAAGTCCCACTTTGTTCTTCGAACTTCCCTTTTACGATAGCCAAGTATTCTTTATGTAATAATTGTTCCTCGCGAGCAGAAGCTAGTAAAGCTGCCATTTGCTTTGTTTTTGCATAAACAACAATGCCTGAAACACCTTTATCTAAGCGTCCAACTGTTCTAACTATAAAACTATCATCTTGATAGTAGCGTTTTAAAATAGACCCCATATCATCGTCAAAATGCTCTGCACTCGCATGACTTGGAATTCCAGCAGGTTTATTCACTACAACAATATCAGTATCCTCATAGAGGATGATTGGTTTTGATTCTAGCTGTGGTCCTTCTGTACGTACTATCACTACATCGTTTGTATGCACCTCTTGTGTCAATCTACACTTTTCATCATTGAGATAAATCGAACCAGACACGTGAAATCTACTAATTTCACGTCGTGAAAAACCCATTTGTTTCGACAAGATATTCTTAACAAGAAGACCATCTTCATTCGGTGTTATTTTTCTTTTTGTTTTATGATTTTTCATGTTCAAATTATAACGCAAATCAAACTCTAATCAAAAAAGAGAATGCTATTGTATAATCATTGTTAAGAGGTACGTTATGCTAAAAAATTAACCAGATTCGTTGTGAAGTTGGAGAAACATTTTCGATTCATCACATCGCAAAAGAAATTACGCTGTTCCATTCATGATATTCACTCCTTTGAAATCGATCGTGAATCTATCGATGCTAGGGGTGATGACCTACACTATTCCTATAGTGTGTACGCATCCATTAAAAACGAAGATAAATATCTCAAGAACCGTGATGTAAAAAAAGAATCGAAAGAAGTCTATAATCTTCCTACAACCGCAAAGACTCCAAGCCAAAGACCTATCATCGTAGGATTTGGACCTAGTGGTATGTATGCCGGTCTAATCTTAGCAGAAGCCGGCTTAAAACCAATCATCATCGAGCGTGGTCAAGCAGTTGAACAGCGTACCAAAAGATATCAACGAATTCTTTACCAAAGGGAAACTTTTAGAATCATCCAACGTACAGTTTGGTGAAGGTGGTGCCGGAACCTTCTCAGATGGAAAACTAACGACACGCATGAAAAACATACGTGTTTCAAAGGTATATGAAGAATTTGTAGAAGCAGGTGCTAACCCTGCCATTCAATACCAACAGCGCCCTCACCTAGGTACTGATGTACTACAGACAATCGTTAAAAAATACGCGAAAAGATTATTCGTCTTGGTGGTGAAATATACTTTGATACCAAACTAGAAAGCTTATATTTAAATGGTAATCGAATTGTTGGTATTCATACAAACAAACAAGACTTTACAACCGATAGTGTCATACTATGTACTGGCCACAGTGCAAGTGATACGTATGAAACACTACTTACACAAGGGGTAGAAATCACACAAAAAGATTTCGCCATTGGCGTACGTGTCGAGCATCCGCAGAGTCTCATCGATCAAAGTACTTACGGTAAACACTATGGTCATCCTGCACTTAAGGCATCTTCGTATCAACTAACCGCCAAGACATCTGTTAATCGTGGTGTATATTCATTCTGTATGTGTCCAGGTGGTGTAGTTATTCCTGCTTCTACTGAACAAAAATGTCTTGCAGTAAACGGAATGTCCCTACAGCATGCGTGCAGGTAAGAATGCCAATAGTGCTATCCTTGTACAAATACCACGCAGTGATTTCGATCAAGGACACCCTCTTGATGGTTTTCAATTTCAGAAGAAATTAGAACAACTAGGTTACCACAAAGGCTTTGTAGCACCTGCGCAGAATATCAAAGACTACTTGAATCAAACCCTTCCGATAAACTTGTCATTCAAACTTCTTATCCACGTAGTACCGTTATGCAGGACATGCATGCATTCTTCTCCGATGAAGTAAATCAAGCAATGGAGAAGGCATGAAACAATTCGATAAGAAGATACACGGTTGGATTGAAAAATGGCATCATGGTTGGTCTAGAAACACGTTCTTCTTCTCCAATCAAAATACTTCGTAACGATGATGGAAACAGTTCTACAATTCAAGGATTATATCCATGTGGTGAAGGTGCTGGATATGCTGGCGGTATTGTCTCTAGTGCAGTAGATGGCATCAAACAAGCTGAAAATTATATTGCACATTTAAATCGATAAACAAAAATGCAGATTCAACTCTGCATTTTTTATCTACCACGATTCTTTTTTCTTGGCGTGTAATTCTTTGATTGATGACGTAACTTTCTATCACCAGACTTATGTGATTTGCTTGGCTTTGTGGATTTATGCATCGATTTATTTGATGCACCATCATCACGTTTCTGATTGTCATTACGTTTGTTAATATCACGCTTCTTATTTCTATCAGTACCACTTCTAGAATCTGACTTCTTCTTAAATGGTGGACGACGATTTGATTTACCAGTGTTTGCCTTCTTACGCTTTAATTCGATAGAGTATCCTGTTTTCATTAACGGAATCTCTTTCTTTAACATCTTCTCAATTGACGCAAGCAAACCTAATTCTTCATGACAACATAGAGAGATTGAAATACCCTCTTTACCAGCTCTTCCGGCTCTACCAATACGGTGGATATAAGACTCATCTTCCTCTGGCAAATCATAGTTGAATACATGTGAAATATCTGAAATATCTATACCACGTGCCGCAACATCTGTCGCTACCAATACATCTACTTGATTAGTTCTAAATCGCTGTAATGCATTCTGACGTTGACCTTGTGTCTTATCACCATGGATTGTAAGAACTTTGATACCATCTTCGATTAACTTCTTAGTTAAACGATCTGCACCAATCTTTTTGTTCTTGTAAATACAATGGCCTTTGTAACTTCCGGACTTACAAGCATATCCTTTAGGACACGTTTCTTATCTGCCTTTTCACAGTATACAAGATACTGGGTAATTGTTTCAGCTGGACTTGCTGGTGGAGCTACACGAATATCTTCTGGGTCATGTAATAATTCATTAGCTAATTCTTTTGATTTCTTTTTGGCATTGTTGCAGAGAACATAACAGTTTGACGAACTTCAGGAATACGGCTAGCGATTGTACGTACATCACCGATAAAACCCATATCCAACATACGATCCGCCTCATCAAGTACAAATATTTCAATATCACTTAAGACAATCTCACCCTGAACCATAAAGTCATTTAAACGACCAGGAGTCGCAACTAAAATATCACAACCACTGCGGAGTGCTTTTCTTTGTGGACCAGATGGTGCACCACCATATACACAACAAGCACGTAGTTTCAAATATCTGCCAAACTTTTTAAAATTCTCAAAGATTTGAACAGCCAACTCACGTGTAGGTGTTAATACTAACGCACGAATTTGATGTTTCTTCTTATATTCAAGCTTGTTTAAAATTGGCAATGCGAAAGCGGCTGTCTTACCTGTACCAGTTTGAGCACAAGCAATGATGTCCTTCCCTTCTAACATAACAGGAATTGCTTTCTCTTGGATTGGTGATGGCGTTTCATACTTTGCCTTACTAACAGCACTCAGTATCGGCTCCTTAAGTTCTAAATCTGAAAAGTTCATAAATCTCCTCTGCTTCTTAGTCTCATCAAAGAAAAACTGATCGAGCTTTTGTATTCCCGACCAGTATAATCAGTTTTCTATAAAAGACTCATAGATATTACTGTATATTCCTTTATTAACGCAACCATAACACAGTTTTGCGATAGCATTCAGTTGCCATAATTCCAATGAGTACTATGAGTTTGAGTCTACGAATATCTCCTCAATTGCTACAATATCACTTTCTTTTTAACATAATAATATGATTTACTCCATCTGGGAAAAATATCAATTTCATCTTCACCAGACTCAGTACCTATAGCAGGATAGTAGTCTATGACTTCCCCGATAATGATTAAATCATTACAAGTAAACACTCTTACATATTTCTCAAAGAAATCACTTAGTTTCATAAAAATATATATCCTTTTATAAAAATTTCCCAAAGATAAAGGAAAATGATACAAGTTATTTATAATATGTGTAAAAGCCATACGCTTCTTTAACATTTTTCATTTTTGAGAGCGAGCAACGGGAATCGAACCCGCACATCAACCTTGGGAAGGTTGCATTCTACCATTAAATTATGCTCGCATATGTTTACTATATTGTATCTAAAATGACTAACCCATACAATATCTGCTAAAATATATCAGATGAAAAAAATACAGATATCAAAAAGTTAATACAATGGTATGACGAACAAACGCAGTTTGCCTTGGCGTGATACGGGAAATCCTTTATGATGTTTGGTTAAGTGAGATTATGTTACAACAAACACGTATTGAAGCTGTCAAACCAAAAGTATCTTGCATTTAAAAAGGAGTTACCCGATATAGCTAGCTTAGCAAACTGCGATGATGATCGTTTAATGAGACTTTGGGAAGGTCTTGGATATTATAGTCGTGCAAGAAATTTAAAAATGTGCCATGTTTTTGATGGAGCATTATGAAGGTAAATTACCAGAAAGACTTTTGAACTACTGAAGAAACTTCCTGGGATTGGTCCTTATACTGCCGGTGCTATCGCTTCGATTGCATTTAATCAACCAGCCCCTGCAATTGATGGAAATGTACTACGTGTACTAACAAGATATTATGGAATTACAGAAGACATCCGCTTACCAAAGGTAAAGAAGATGATTGAAGACAAAACTCGATGACTTCTACAGTTGTAAACAGTCAAATCTTAGTTATGCCTCTTTTTAATCAAGGTATTATGGAGCTGGGTGAAACAATTTGTGTACCAAACGGTGCTCCCCAATGTACAAAATGTCCACTCAATAAAAACTGTTATGCATATCAAAATCAGATGACAGACAGCATCCCATATCGCTCCTCTTTAAAAAGATAGAAAGATACTAGAGCGTACCCTCTTTATTATTCGTGATGATCAATCCTTTTTAATTCATAAACGGCCTCAAGAAGGACTTCTAGCAGGGTTATATGAATTCCCTGGCGTTAATGCACATCTAACAAAAATCAGAAATGATTAGTCATATTGAATCCTTAGGGTTTACACGCTTAGGGATTACAACTCTACCTGAAAGCAAAACATATTTTTACACATTTAGAGTGGCACATGCGTGCATATGAAATCAAGGTAGCTGAAATCCAACATCCATTAGATGAACATTACTATCTCGTAAATAAAAAGGAACTGCAATCACTTGCAATCCCTTCTGCATTTAGAAAATATACTGATTGGTATTCTCTTGAGACTAACTCATTCCTTGTGAATGAGTTTTTTTAGTCTCACTACCATCTTGTTCAATCAAATACTTAACCGCTTCAATAGCTGCTTTGATTGCTAAATCTGTATCGTGAACCTGTGGGTTTTGGTAAACCCTGCTCTTTGACGCTCTTGATTTGCGACTGTAAGAAGCACAGTACCACAACGAACATGTAAATAACTAGCTACGATAAATAGAGCTGCGGATTCCATTTCAGAAGCTTTAGCACCCATCTTAAGCCAAGCATCCCACTTACGGATTAAATCTGGTCCATTCAGAAGCGTCTCGGGACGATGCTGACCATAGAAAGGCATCTTTGCATTCAACGACACCCTGTATGATACGGATGTTCAACACGACGAGCACCTTCTACCAAAGCATTTACAATATCTAAAGTCTGGAACAGCTGGATATTCAATTGGCGAATATTCCTTTGAAGTCCCTTCCATACGTATGGCGCCAGTTGCGATAACTAGATCACCGCTCTTCACGCTTAAATCCATACCACCACATGTACCTATTCGGATAAATGTATCTGCACCAACTGCTGTTAACTCTTCCATCGCAATAGAAGCACTCGGTCCACCAATACCCGTTGAAGTAACTGAGACCTTTACACCATTTAACCAACCCGTATAAGTTACATATTCACGTGAGTCCGCTACAAGTTCAGCATCATCGAAATACTTCGCAATTTTTGGCACAACGCTTTGGATCACCTGGCAAGAATACGTATCTTCCAACATCGCCTTTTTCCAACACCAGTATGATACTGCTTTCCACTACCCTCACTATAATCAATCATAAAAATATCTCCTTCTACACATTATAACGATAATAATCAGTCGTTCTATTGATGTAATTATAGCAGACCACTATATTAAATAAATAAAATTACGTTAGATATGCGCTAAAATCCGCACATATTTCTAACTAGGCAAATTTTTTTAATTTTTGAATAAAAATGATTGCAAAGGAATTCTAGACATGCTATATTATACAAGCACTTGGCGCGTTGGTGAAGTGGCTTAACACACCGCCCTTTCACGGCGGCATTCACGGGTTCGAATCCCGTACGCGTCACTTTTTTTATTTTAGGGGCATCGTACAATGGTAGTACATCGGTCTCCAAAACCATTGATGGGAGTCTCGATTCTCTGCCCCTGCCTGTATACTCAAAATCGAACTCTGAAATACTAATCATAAACAACGTATGTTTAAGAAGAGTTTATAAAATAAAACCGCTATATCAGCGGTTTTTTAATATTCTACTTTAAAATAATCTCTTACAATATCCATTACAAAGTCTTTCGGATAGTCCATCTCAAGTTCCTTCATCTTCTTAATCAAAGGTGTTCTCAAAGGTTCTTTTCTGGGGATGACTTCTTGATTGTACATCGTGTTAAAGACGTAATCTCCAAATGCGTATGCGTCCAATTCGACCGGTTGCAACTCATAGTTCTTATTGAAAACATCTTTATAATTTGTAAGGTTTTCTATCCATGAATTTACAACTTCTACTGGTTCAACCAAGTAAGCGTCTTTACGTTCACAAACCATTGCTTGATAAACATGTCTGCATTCATGAAGGCACGCATTATATAGAATTGCTTCATTCTCATATTCGGAGTTTAGGTATATATGGTAGTAATCACCTTTTTATATGTTACACCCAAATTATTAGGCTCACCCTTCGGAATATGATAATGGATGTATGGTGTTGGAATATCCAAGATATCGCATGCAACATTGATGTATAACTTCATCTTTAGTTTTTCGTTTATTATATTCTTCATTCTTATTCATACATCAAATATAAAATAAAATTCCCCTACCGCAATATCAATCACGATAAGGGGAGGAGGAATTATGGAAAATCAACTTACTTTAAATCTTCTTCGGCAATATCATTAGGGTTCTACTTCCGGCAAACCTGCGAGAGATGTTCCGATTGATAGAATTGCGGCTAATGCGGAAGTTGAACAAACAAGTTTCCAATCAACGCCACCGATTGTTGCGGTTGTTCCAATTGTTGCTACAAATGTTTGTGCTGCTGTCTTTAATGCACGTCTGCCTGCTGCCTTCGCCCATTTGATCCAATAATTTTTGTCTTTCATTTATTATCCCTTCTTTCTTCGATTTGTTTTATTCGCTCCGTAGAAACGTTACGGATGTTTCTGTTTGAGTAGTCTGTTTTCCAGAGACATAACACGATTGCTTACGTCTCTGGTTGTGGCTTTTTAAATCTGTGATTCCTTCCTTAACATAGGTGATATTTGCGTTCATTTTTCCCAAGTTCTTCGGCAGTTCTTTTAGCCTCGATCTTTATTGCCCTTATGGATTGTTGAATTAACGCTCCAAATAGTAGCGACTAGACCACCGAGAGATACTAGCAGACTAAGATAAACTGGATTGATTCCTTCTTGCATAAAATCACCGCCTATCGAACACGAATTGTGTTGCCTGGGAAAATAAGATTAGGGTCGCTGATACCATTCACTTCTGCTAACCATTGCCATGTTGTTCCATAGTTTGCAGCAATACCGCTCAATGTGTCGCCAGGTTGAATTGTATAGTATTCAGCACTTGTTGTAGGTACAGTACCATCAATGCGAATTTCCTGCCCTACATGAATTAAGTTAGGGTTTGCAATTCCGTTGATTTCTGCAAGGTGTTGGTATGTTGTACCATACATGCTTGCAATACCACTTAATGTATCTCCAGATTGTACGATGTATGTAGTGCCATCTGTCTGTGCTACTGGTTGTGCGTATGTTTGGACCTGTGGCTGTGGTGCAACATATTCACCGCTTGGGTTAGCATATTTCATCCATGCTTCTGAATCTCCATAGAATTTATCTAAATCGACTCCGCCATCATATCCATAAACACGGCCATTGCTACCTGCATACTGTCTCATTGCACAATCATAAGCACCTTCATTCCATGGTACATCTTGATAATATGTAGGCTCGTATGAAGCGTATTGTGCTACCCATAATCCATAATCGCCAATACCACTGACTTTATCTAAGGCACTCGCTTGGATGTATACCAACGGTCTTACACCTGTTTGGTTATAAACGTTATCGCACCATGCTTTTACCCATCCATTAGGATTAGCGTTCCAAGCTGCATTATCGCCTGATTCAAAATCTAATACTAAAATTCCTTTACGGATATACCCTTGAATGTTCTGTAGAAGAAATTACTTTTCAGCAATAGGGTCAGCACCATTCGCATAATGGTACACTCCAAATAATTTACCCATTTCAATCGCTTGTTGTACATGCATATCACAACATGGATTGATATATCCTGTGCCTTCTGTTGCTTTTACAACCACAAAAATCATAGTCAATGTTGTGTAAGTTTAAATTGCTTTTTGCCAACTAGCAATATCAATACCTTTTAATGTCATCTTCATTTCTCCTTTAAACGTAATAAAAGGCTATCTCCCTTTTTTTCTGGGAAATAGCCTTTGCTATCTATACTTTATTCTGTTGTTACTTTTACTATAATTCATTTTTATGAGAAATTCAATTATGACGTTATATTTTCTTCAACCCAATCCGCCTGGGTTTCTTGAGTTGTTATCCCAAGTACACTCCCAGACATCTCCTGCATAAATATAACGTTCGCCCTTCTTTTCCCTACCATTCCTGGTTTCCATTCCGGATAGACTGGTTTATTTTCTTTTGTGATTTCTTTTATACAAAAGCTTTAAACTTATCTGGCGTTTGACTAGGATCTGAAACTAAATCGATAAGAATCTCATATGGTTTGCCGTTATATTTGAAACGCTCGCCTTTTTTATAAGGATATTTACTATCTTTTTTCCATTCGTCTAGTTCATCACATAGACGTATCACATCTTCAGGGGCTTGCATGGTTCATGCCAATCAAAAATACATTACGTTGTAACTCCATCTTTGCTCGCAACTGTGCTAACTCCATTTCTGTTGTTGGAATTTCTTCAAAGGTAAAACGAATAGACACGTTGTTTTCATCAACCACCTTAGTTTCAAAGCCTATCATTTTTACAGTTTCAAATTGATATAAAACATTTTCTTTGACACCGATATACTCTACTATCTTTGCATTTGATACGTTGTTTTGGCTCATCAATACAGCCGTATCATAAACCCTTTTAAAAGGTATCATCAATTCAAAACTATTTTTCTGGTATGACAAAATTTCAAATGTTTTGCCATCATTTAACTAATTTCCATTTATATTCACCTTGCTTCCTATGCTGTTCTACGCCAGATATTAACAGCGTAATAAGGCGGTAATGTGCTTGCTTCCGCTGTTTGACCAACCACTTGCGTAAAGTGATTCCATCCAGTAAAGCCTGTGCCAGTTCCAGCGACAACATACGTTGCGTTACCTACCGCAGCTAAGTTTGTGTCATTGGCCGCTTTGTAGCCAATAACGTTTGCGTTATTGTTTGTCGCACCAATTGCGGCTGCAAGATTACCGTTACGCCCATCTCTTTGACCATGTGCGTGGGTAGCACTACCACCCTGTGATTTAATAGGTATATCTTCGCTTGCACCAATGAGTAATCTATCGTTTATCTTTTCCCACTTGCCACCAAGAATAGTGTTTGGATCATAGTCCTTATTGTCATTCATTAAGATTGAGCCAATCGGATAAAAGAAATCTATCATTCTTTGATAAGTGTTATTTTTCTTGAAATAATAATCTTCTGCTGTGAAGTTGCCATTTACATCAACTTGCGTTTTTCCAAGTTGCATTAGCGCTTTTTCGATAGCAAGCGTTATATCTCTACTAATCGACTGTCCAAAACTATCGGTTTGCAGTTAGCGTATATGTGTACGCTTGATTAGGGTTTGCTCCACCAATCGGCTTTGTTGCGGACCATTTATTACTATTGAGTATGCCTGTTGTACTTCCTGTAGCACTACCTGTAATCGTGATATCGATTGCGTTGGTTGTATTGCCAACCTTGCCATTCCAGTATTCACCATCTGCACTAATTGCACCATTACTACTTTCTGCACCATTACGTGCCACGCTTAGATTGATAATCGATGGTCTAACGTATTGATGATATTTTTGCTTTTCTGTGTCCAAGTTGTCACGTTATTGCGACTGTCCGTAGCGGTGATCGTGTACGTTATTTCGCTATTTGCGTTTGTTAAACCATCAAACAAAACATCTGTTGTTGATGTATTGACTGTTTTTATTAAAAGTTCCAACACTTACAGTGATTGATTTAATCGTTGCGTGTTTCTTAGCACTTGCAGTCACCTTAACACGTTTCTTCGATAATAAGGACATGCATTCATATACATTAGGTATATATGCTTTTGCAATACCTTCATCTGTCACAACTATGCTATCTAACGCTGGGCTATCTGTGATTGTCAGTTCTTGCTTATATTCCGAACTTTCACCAATCTTAGTTTTAAAATCAGCGGTCCATGTTTCAAGAACGATTCCAATTTCACATTTACCCTTATCAAGATTTTTTGTCAATTCATAAATTCTATCCCATTCGCTTTCTGACATAGAAACAACTGAACCACTTTCGTATGGTTGGACAACTTTTATTTGTTCAACATTTACAATACTAATACGCATGCGTTCTCGATAAGCATTTACTTTTCTTGTATATGTGATAGCGTACTTATTTGCGCTATTGTCCAGAGAATAAGTATCAGCAACGCTTTTTCTTGGAATGTTCCTGCATGACACATCACCACTAGCGATGTATCCATCAATGGATATGCTCCGAAAGTTAAACTAGCAGATAAATTTGTAGTGTAATCTCCATTATCGTCATGTCCAGCCCAAAAACCACCTTTTAATATGTTTTTAGATGTTTCAAAATGATATGGAGCACCGCCACTAATTGGTGTACAACCAGTACATTTAATTAAGTAATTACCACCGTATGTATTTCCTTGTACCCATTCTGTGTCGAGTGATACTTCAATCCACGATTTATTGTTTTCGATGTCTATCCATTGGTCTGGCTCTCTTGCCCATAAAACAACGTCGTATATACCACCATTCACATTCTTATGGACTCGTGCAACTTCTATCCAATTGTTGTTTAATGCAACCATACTTATTCACCACCTATCCAATAAATATTCGTGCACGCAACTACTTCACCACTGATTTCTTTTAATGTGTCACGTTTGAATTTGTGTGCACCTGTTGCAAAGTTCCCTTCTGCCTTTAACGACTGTACACGTGTTTCGGTAGAATTGACATCAACCATAACTTTTCCATTTACCACGATCTTCGATGATTTCTCGTCAAGCACTTGTTCGGTTGTTGCACCTTCTTTACCTTGAATATGCATGCCGTCAGATTGCAACTTGATTTGTTTTAGAACAGCAGTTTTACCATCTATTTCTTCCGTTAGCGTTTGACTAATACTATCTTTCGTCAATTGCAATTCTGCCTTTGTTGCATATTGTTGTGTCTGTGCTTCTAATGCATGCAGATCGTCGTTTGTTGATTGCAATGATTTTTTAATTGCGGTCGTTTCCTGAACTGATAGATTAACAGAATTATTTAATTGTTCAATAGCAGATTTGTTGCTTGTTGCGATATCGTAAACACCATTCAAACCATCATATTTTATAGGGTCTGAATAGCCTATACTATCGTCTGTAAAGGTGGTTTTTTGTCGTTGCCATATCCAAGTATCAGCCGTTTTAGAAGGTTGTGTGTTCTTCCATTCACCACCTGTTACTTCTGTCTTTGAAGTGGATAAGTAATACTCTGTTACGACTTGTTTTACGCCCTTACCTGTCTTTCCTGCAATCGATGGAGAATACACTTCTGAAGATGTACCATCACTGTATTTCCACGTTGCTTTGGTCCATAAGGTATAGCCTTCATTTACTAACGGAATTGAATTTAACCATTCCCCTGTAGGCACTGTGGTCGAACTGTTACTAGCCTGGTATGTAAGCGTAGGACTACCAACAATACCACGCCCTGTATCGCCCTTAATTCCTGTTAGTTCAAAAGGCTCATGCTTAATCTCTGTGCCATTGTTTACAACATCTGCAAGCATGTACCACATGTGTTGACCGATAATCGTAGAAGGTTTTTCTGTGGTCCATCCACTATTGTCTTTTGAAGGCTTATCTCCAGATACTGTTTGCAAGTAATATTGCTTAGTTCCTTTGATACTTCCTTTTGCTTCTTCTGTTAAATCTGAAATGGTTTCGGTCAATGTCTTATTACCTAATTTGATTAGGTTTACATTGATTTCACTATCTTCATTCAACATGAAGTCATCATGTGTTTTAAAAGCCATCTGAACTATGATACAAACCACCACGAATGAATCTCCATCCTTTTGTAGTAGAAGTGATAGTAGGTGTGTTCGATATCTGGAATCCTGCTATCTTATTGCTTGTAAATGGAACGATGTTGCCATCGCCATCAATGAAGTTATAATAGCCATCTGTAGCACCTGCTATCTTGCCAAACATTTCTTCAATCAACTTACGATTACTTCTATTGGCTTCACGAATAGCCTTTGTAATAGGACTTTCCTTTGTGACTGCCAACTTATTACTGTTTGTATAACTTTCAGTCTGCATGGATAAGCCACCATTGATACTGATTTTTGGTACATGATCCATGTTTCAAAAGTGTTACCCTTGTTATCCGTGAATGAAACTCTATCACCGATTTCTCTGCATGGATTGCCTACGTCCGTGGCCGTAAGTGGTACATATTCCATATCGCATATATAACTAGGCACTGTGCTTTCAGCAGTATATATGGATTGATATAACTAATACCTTCACCAGTTCCTGCCACGTATGCATTCTTACCATCACTTACTTTTACGCTTCCGATTGTTACCTTCTTTTCCGTCACAAGTTTACTGATAGTTCTTCCTTTGCGTGACATACGTGCATTTTCAAACACGATGTCTGGTTGATTTCAGAACTGTCAGAAACATTCATGCCATACGTATATGCAACGATGTTTTCCAGTGCGGTCTGTACGTAGATTCAATCCATCGTAGCCTGAAATGTCAGCCAACAACTGCTTGTACGTTGTGTGTTCTTCAATCTCATTTATCGTTTGAAGAGTGAACATCGTTTTATTTAACACTTGCATTCCTGTATATGTTTCAATCTGTTCAACGATGGTTTGAACATTTCTTGAATTGATGTTCTTTACAACTTCATTCATTCGTGGGTGAAGTGCATAAGCGATAATTGTATAGGTACTATCATGGTTATCTTTATACTCATTTACATAGTATTTACCTAATGGAACTTTTCATTGAATCATCACCATTCAAACTTGCAAACACTTCGATATATCCATTTATGATATGATCATTCTTTATCCAAGTCTGCATGGTTGGTTGGTTATTACATAACTGTCCTAACTTCAATGATTTATCGGATTGTCCGATTTCAATAATCTCAATACTAGATATGTTTCTTACTGGAAGTTGCTCATTACCATTCAATAAAACATAAAAAGGTAAATGAACGACTTTCATAAATAGCAGTGTTGTAGTTGTCATTTACTCTTAGCATATTCATTTACCTTTCTATAAAGTTGAATTTGACACTCTTCACCAAGTCATTGTTATCTTTTTTTACCATTCCGTAGTAATCAAAACTTCTATCTCCAACATACATTTCAGCAATTCTCCATTCGCCATAATAGGGTGAATAGAAATTCACATAAAAGAATGCATTTTTAATGAGTAATATTGCTTTTTCAAAGTCTGCTCTGAACATTGCATTAAATGTCATGCTTATCTTTTCTTTGACTGCCACTCTATCTCTGTTCATTCCACCATCTAAGCCACGACCTGTTTTACCACCTGCGTCTAGGTCGTATACAGAATAGGAAAGACTAGATGGATCAGGCAAGGAAGTCCAAGCCTGTCCATCTAGAGAAACACTTACTATTCCTGTAGCATGCCCTTGAAACCAAGGGGAACTGTATATTTCTGCCATATTATCTTGTCCTTCCTTTCCTAATATGCGAACTCGCTTTCGCCAGTCATGGCAACGTGTTCATTATTTCTCTGCACAACGTTGTCATATACAACCTTGCCATCAAGATTGATTGTGATATGTGAATCACCATCGCCACCACGTCTGTCACGCATAGCTTCCAACACCGCTTGCTTAATACCTTCGATAATCTGCATGTTGTTTACAACCGCATTCTTATTTCCGATATTACCTACAAGTTCTGGTCCTGATTCTCGTGCTACGAACATCTGCCCCATATCTGGGAAACCACCCTTTTCGTACCACTCAACGTTTATCTTTGGTAAGCCGTTTTGTATCCATGTTAGTGGGTTGGCACTACCGCTAATTGAGAAGTGTGGTAGTGGAATGTAAGGGAATGAAATGCTGAGGAATGTAAGTTTTGTGTAATTGAACTTACTTTCAATTGCACTCAAACTTGTGTCAGCCTTGTACTTCATACCGGTCAAGTTTGCACTTGCAGTAGAGTTCATGGATGAGAAGTTCTTTTCAGTATGTCCGTATGTCTTAGACATATCTCTTTCAACTACATTACTAATGTTTGACATGTTTCTCTCTGTAGCGATTCCCATGTCGTTGAAGTTTCGTGTAGCAGAACTCGACATCAAGCCGGTGTCGTTAGTGACGCTTGCATTTGTTTTGCGGAATCTATCAGAAACTGTATTGCTAATATCATTTGAACTATGAGTGATTCCATCTCTTAATTCAGAGAAATTGCCCTTACCGATATCAGCAGCGTTTCTTGTTGTGCTTTCGATTGTGTCTTTACCCTTACCGAAGATGGAAGCAATCAAGTCGCCAATCCAACCAAAAAGTATCTTGAAACCACTGTTTTACTTCGCCCCACTTCTTCTTCATGCCTTTGAAGATGTCACCGAATAGTTCTTCGCCAACTCCAGCCAATACACCACCCACAAAATCAATTGCAGATACTATTGCAGTAGCCAATAAGTGTAAAGCACTCTTACCAAGTTCTATCCAATCAACTTCCTTTAGCATTTCGCCAAACTCTGTTCCTAACTTGTTGCCAATGGCACTCAGTCGTAACTATCGAGTACGTCTGCGATTTCATTTAGAACCCTGTAATGGAACTAACTAGATTTGCAATAATAGCACTCCAATCAAGTGTGGTAATTAGTCCAAGTAGCATTTGTGGAATCATCAAGAAACCTTGAGCGATGGTTCTACCGACTTGATCCCAATCGATTTGATACATTGCTTCATTCAGGAAGTCACCGACTTTGCTACCGATGTTATCCCATCTAACTGTCTTCATGAAGTTGTAGGAAACAGTGAATACTGCGTCAATACCCTTGCCTACAGTTCTTCCCATTCCCTTCCAGTCGATTGCGTTGATACCCTTATTGATACTTTCACCAATAAATATTCCAAGTCCTTTCCAGTCCTTGTTCGCAAACAATTCCTTGATTCGACTCGCAAAGTCAGCAACTGGGCCATCAAACTCTGCTTGTTCAAACATGGTTGAAGGGTCAAGTCCACCGCCTGCTCCGCCGCCACGTCCGCCACTATGCTTATTAGGGTCGTTCATAACGTGGAGTTCATCAAAACTAGCAAGGTATAAATCTAATTCTTTCCTTGCGTTTTTAGCTGCACCGCCACCTTTACCAAGTTCGTTATTAAACTTTGTCTGTTGTTTAATTGCCTTAGTCCATGTAGCATGGCCACCAAGGAATGCAAAGAATTGGTTGATGATATTGATAAGTGCTACAAATTTATCGATTAAGAAATCGATAGCAGGTGCAAGTGATTCTAAAATCGGACTTGCCATAGCACCTAATGCATTACTTGCGTATAGTCCAGAAGTCGCAATGCTATCCATTGCTGGTGCTAAACTTCCACCGATTGCGGTAGAGTACGCATATACGTTGTTTTACACCTGTAACCATCGCTTGAGTTATCTCTTTGATAACTGTACGGATGAATCTATACATCGCAACTCTACCGAATTGGTTCGCAAGGAAACCTAATTTGTTTCCTAAACCTAATACGCCATCACCAAACTTACCGAATGAATCTCCTGCAAGTCCTTTGATAAGTCCACCGAACTTTTGTAGTGCAGTATTGCTTTTAAGCGAATCGAATATCCTTTTAAATCTATCAGTAAAACTCTTACCATTGCTTAGTATTCCACTGTAGATACTCTGAATTTTGCTTGCACCATTCTTTAGTGATTGAGTGAATGATTCAAGCACATTTCCTGTATAAACTTGCTTGCTTGTATCTGGTTGTGGAGTCGTTACATCTTGTTTGTTACCAAGTGTATTTGTGTTTCTGTGCCTTGTTTTTGCGTTGTTTAGAAGGCTCAAACCACGCAAGCCTTGTGTAGCTTCAGATAACTTGGATAAGCGTTCTAAATCGAGTTCTTTTGACGCTCTCTGCGATACCATGCATGTTATCTTTAAACTTACTGATATCCATTGCTTGTATCGTCTTATTTAACTTGCTTACTCCATCACCTGTATTACGTAAGGCTTCCCCAAGTTCTTTTAGGGTGCTTGTGTCTTTGCCTTCGATTTCGGATAGTTGGTCTGATAGATTTTTTAATTCCTTACCAACATCCATCCCTTTTACTGCTTCAAGGGCCGATTTTAAATCTTTTAATGCACTCGATAGTCTTTTGATGTCTTTTACACTTTTGCTTATATCTTCTGTGACTGTAAACTCTAGTCCTTCATATTCAGCCATATCGAATGTATCTCCGTTCTATTTCTTTTCTTTTGCTTTTAAACTGTTGTTACCCAACATCTGCATGTACTCTCGCAACTGCTTTGTGTACTGCTCTGCTTGTAGTCTTTCTTCTTCTGCAATGATTTCCTTGTTGATGGATAAATTGAGAAGATCAGGTTTATCTGGATATTTGAACTCTCCATTGGAGAAACATGCAGATATAGCCTTTGCTACATATACGCCTTGCAGATAAGCCATTTCATTCATGTGTTGTAAGTCGTATTCATGCTTCTTTCTATAAAATTTGGGAAGGTCATTATCACCTTCCCAAAATTCTTTATATGTCATACCCATAGACATATAACGTGGACACTCTCTTTCAAATAGTTCGAATAGGTAAACTGTTGCTTAGAGTTTCCTTTGTCTTTTGAAGTGGACTATTCCATAGTCCAAGTCAATTTTTGGGTCGCTCTCACTTGGCTCTTCTAATAGAGCTTCGCTGGAGCACGATACAATTCCATTAACGCTTGCAATAACTCTTTCTTATGCGTCATGTTATTCCAGATAGTATTTACAACCGATTCCTTTACACCAACATGACGTGCAGGAATGCTCCCCTAAACAACATTTCAATTGTTGTATTAGGGTTTTGTGTCAATGTCGTTGATGTTAAAACCTGCGTTTTCCATCTGTCTAACTGATTGCTTGTTGAATGTAAGCGTGAATGTTTGGTCCTCGAATGTTACCTTAATGTCCTTTGCCATTTTCTTCTTCTCCTATTTGATTTTTCTAAAGTGTTAAATCGTTACTGCATTAGTCTGTTTTTCTTTGTTGCAGAAAATTCTGGTTTTATCATCGACTGTAATGGAAATAGCCAACTTGTGACCTTCATTAGAGCCTGCACCTTTGAGATAAACTGTCAATTCACCAGTCCAGTAAATGCAACCCTAAATCGCCTGTAGGTGTATCTCCATCTGTTCCACCGATGTACAATGCAAACTTTTGGTGCTTTGTCTTTGTTGCGGTTTCGATACCCTGTAACTTTGTGTAAAGTTCTGTGTGTAGTAGCCTTCAAAAGAGAAGGACTTAACATCCTGTAAGCCATCGATATAAGCCTTGATTCCATGTGATAGAGTTGTTACTTCAACTTTTTCTGGATCACTTCCCATATCTGGATAACTGATAATGTCAATAAGTTTCTTCATGTCTGCATAATGGTCTGTTGCAGAGTTCATCAAGAATGTGACTTAGTTGAAATGCTTTTGAAATCTTGAAGTGCCATTAGTGTTCTCCTTTTCTTATCGTGTAAATAAATATTGTCCAGCAACTCTTCCTGTGTACTTCTGTACGTATCTATGGATTGAGTTGTTGTTCATTGATTCCATCTTGATTGTGGTAATGCACGTCATGTTCTTGGATATCATCAACTTTGATATGCTCTGTAGAAGTAATATGCATTCTTCAACTGGATCATGCTTATCATTTGAATAAACGTTGATATCGAAGGTGACATCGCATACAGTTTCTTTTGCCACTAGAATCAATAAAGTTTCTTGCTTGGAATGTATCGGACTGTACGACCGTTACAACTGGAAACGTAGATTTGGCGTTGATATTGTCATTGCTAACAATGATTTTTTTATTTGGAAAATCATGCTCCAACTGTTTTGTAATTTCCGATATAATGTATCGTTCTATAAAAACCATTACTTAAACTCCTTTATCAACTTGTTAAATGTTTCTTCTGCTACTTTTCGTGCACTATACATGAATGGTGTAGCTGCGTTTCCGTATGTATGTACCAAGCCTTCCTTCTTTTCAGATACTTCTGTATCGGAAGGTGGGTTTTGTCCGACAACCCCTTTATAAAACCATCCGTTAGGTTTCAATCCTTGTTTCTTTCCATACTGTCCATGCATGACAACATTGCCACTTGTAATTAGTCCATAGGCTTCGTTTGGAGCACTTGGATATATACCTGTACCAAACTCAATGAATAGCGTTGTAGAACCCATAGCACGCAATGTGAAGGTGATTTTGCCATCTTCTACATGTACTGGTGTAGCGTTGATAACTACATCCTTAAAGCCTGCATAACTAGCACTCTGATAGAGTCTGTTCGCTTCAAAGATTGCTTCTTGCCTTACCTTTTCCATAATCTTTATCATGCGTTTCTTCATGTTTTCTTTATGGTTATCGGTAATGGCAATCGCTTTCTCTACATCTGCTAGATTAAATAAATCAATCTTCATCGCTTGTGCGTTTTCCAATCGCTATAGCCAAGAAATTCTTGGACTTAGCAATGCGTTTAACAATGTAGTTGTAATTGTCATGCTCTGCATTAGGTTCAATACCAATCCATAGAACAGAGTTTTCGTCAATATCTGTATCAACTGGAAGTGGGGAAATTACATTACTGTATTCCAATAAGTTTCCAAACATGTAGAATTGAGAACTACCGATATTAGGACTGATATTTCCCCTATGCTTAACGGGTAAAGCATACTTAGGGATGTATCGGCCCGTAGGCTGCTCCCATTCATCAACTTGTTTCTCTAATCCTAAATACTTAGCACTGTAGAATGTGTACATGTTTTTCTTTAGTCCACGCATGTTATCACCAGGCTTCCGACATCGGAATAATCTCCGACATTAAACTTTCTGGTAAATCTCCATTTTCCCACTTGATACTTACACCATTTTCTGTGTGTGATATCTCACCTTCTGCACCTTGCTTGTTGAACATATAAACTGCAAGTCTTACACATAGACTGTCATACATGCTTGGTAAAGCCTTATTGCTTACATCCTGCATGAATGGATATCTTCTTAGAAGTATTGCGTTTTTTGATAATTGAAAGAAGGTGTTTACGACATCATCAGAAATCGTCATGTCCGATGAACTTTCAATGTTTGTTTTAATCATTGCTTTAAGGGTTTCCTCTGCCATCATTAGCACCTTCTTTCTTTATCTTTTAGTTAGGCAATAGTAATCTTTGCTACCTTTGTTGCGTCTGTTAAAGCAGCCACATAGTATGTACGTGCAATCAACTTGTTTACACGCTTGTCTGCGTCTTCGGATGAGCGGTTGCCTTCATTGAAGTATTCAGCAGATACGTTCTTCTTATAGAACACTGTTACTGCCTTCTTTGTAGCGATATAGATTTCATTAGCAGTAACTGCCTTATCTACAAATAAGTGTGTTCCAGCAACTGTGCCCACATAGCCTTCACGAGCGAATGATTCAACATACTTTAAGTTGTCACCTAATGCCTTACGTAACTTAGCGTAGTTATCAACGCTAACTAGAGCGAATGTGCCAATGCCTGGTGTTGTTGATTCTGTAAACTCTGTCTTTAACTTGGATTGTGCTTCAACGAATGCACCAAAGTAGTCTGTGCCAGTAAGTGCTACTGTGTTTGCGGCTGTAGCCTTCGCAAATTCAGCAATGATATCAGAGTTTGCTTGATTGAATAAGTCAGCACCAACTTTACCTGCGATAACGATTGGTACATTTGGATCAGTCATCTCTTCTTCATCGTGCCACTTACCTGTAGCCTGTAATGTCTGCACCTTATACTCTTCTGGTGTGAAACCCATTTCGATAACCTTTGTGTTACCTGCGCCAAGTGCTAACTTTTCAGCACCGGAAGCATTCTGGTCGTCACCAACATGTCCGTAGTAGCGGTTGATTTTCTTAATCATGCCTGCAGATTCTGTTAAGGAATCGTCAGCAGTACAGAACATAGAGTGGTCTAAATGTGATACAAGTTGGTCTTTGATTTTCGTTTGCTAAGACAAAATTGTCGTATGGTTTGTTTGCCATTTCTTAATCTCCTTTTAGTTTTTCTGAATAAATTTCGTTGTACTCTTCTCTGTGGTTTTGCAATGAAATCAGATTTTTGACTAGACGATAGTTTTCATAAACGCTTCTCTTGTCATTGCACCACTACCGCTTGTATTGCTTGTTCCCTGCGGTTTAGGGATTGTCTTTAATCAAGTCTTTCTTGGTATTAGCGACCAGTTCGTCAGCAAATTTCTTTTGATTTGCTAATACCTTTGCGGTGTCTCCATCTAACGTTGCGATTGCGGTATCGCTTGCCAACTCTTCGCTATAGCCGATTCCTAAAAACTGTGATTTTTAAATCTGCAATGTTCTTGTCACGCTTTAATGTGTTCAATTCTTCAAGCATGGTTTTTCTATCTTCTTCTGCTCGTTGCTTTGCTAGTTCGCCAGCGTCGAGAGTGCTTTTGATATTTCGTTTTCCACTCTTTGCATTCAGAAGTAAGTTTTGAAATGTTGTTTTTTTAGATTTGTGAAATCACTGTCTGTGTGGGAACGTCAAAATCTGCTAGTGCAGTATTGATTTCTTCTAGTGACATTCCTTCTTTGTAGGCTTTACCTAGTAACTCTTTTAAAGAACTCATTTGTTTTTTTCTCCTGCGATTATAGTTTTCCCTAACTGTCTATTTTTTTGCGATTTAAGATTTCTCTATCTGTATGTGCGAATTTTTGTATTGCGACTTCCTTCCGCATATCTTTTCGGACCACTTATCCGTTAAGAACTTGTTGTATAACTCAACCAACATCTGCAATTCACATTGTTGTCGGCATTATTGAAACCGCCCGGGAATTGTGCTTCATCCAAATCGAATGTAATGAATGGTTCATCAAGTTTCTTCACAGTGAATCAATGTATTCGTGGGTATCACGTACCTTCAAATCACCTTGTGTGTTCCATTCCTTCAATACTTCTTTTCCTGTAGCCTTCTGATAGTCTGTAGCGGTCTTATAAGCTGCAGATTCATACACTCTGTGTGCTTCGCTATCTAGCAATCGAACGAGCGCTTTAACGTCGTTATTTGCTACGTATTCGTAAACACGGTCCTTGAATGTCTTACCTGCAATGTTTTTGGTAAATACATGACTGCATGTCGGATGAACTAACATCGATATCTTTTTGTAAGGCCTGTGCTATACAAGCCATCAATGTAGTAACTTCCTAAAAGCATATAGAGTTCATACTCGATGTATTCTTGTTTCTTCTTTAACTCCAATGTCTTGGAAGTAAGATATGCATTTACGATTCGTTCCGTGTTTGCATGTATCTCGTCAAAAATCTAAATTTGTTAGCATAAATAAAAAAAGAAAAAGGATATCTCAATATGCATGAATGCATACCTTGATACCCCTTTGGGTTTCTCCTTTCCACGTTTGGAAACGGTCTATTTACTTTTCATCTGGAACTAATTTTCGTAGAACTTGAATCAACACTACTTGGTTGCGTTCAATCTTCACTTCTACGATATTACTTTTGTTTAGTTCCTTCTCAATTCTCTGGATCTGCCTTGGTGTCAGTTTGAATTGCATTTACTTCCTTCCCTTGCTCATTTGCTTGTTGTGCCATATATTCCTTTGATTCAATCCATGCTCCTTCGCTATCTGGGAATAGGTTTGCAGTAGCAAACGCTAGTCGTGGAGCAATCTTTTCATTCTGCAACATTGCAATTAGCACTTGGACCTTAGATTGAATGTTCTCGTAGTTCTTACGTGTGAACTTGATATCAATGTCCTTATAGTCCAACTTTAAGTCGGATGTGTTATTGCAGATATAAGTAACCAATTTCAGCAACTGTCTTTCACTTGCTTTAAATAGGTTCTCTGTATCTTTCGCTCTGGCTTCTGCCAGATACCATCCATCTTGCATGATGGTTGCCATACCAGTTTCAGCAGAACTACCGTTGTTCTTTGTTGGCGGCATACCAACGATAGCAAGTACACTATCAACCAAATCATCCACAAGTGTTTGTGTGTTGGTCTGATCAAGTTGAGACACAAGATATTTGATTTCACCTTGTAAACTTGGATTGATATCTCTGAACTTGATAGCACCGATTTCGTTCAGCGTTTCAACCTTCTCGTTATCGATGTCAACGTTGTGGAATAACAATAGTGATTGCACGAATTGTTCAATACCATCATTTCTATTGGATTGTACGTTATTGATTGCGTCTAACAGTGATAACACGATTTCAAACGCTCCAATGCGTGCATTATTCAATGGATATTCAATAATCGGAATCTGTTTTAGTGCATTTCCTGCTTGTTGCACAATCTGTTCTTCACGAATCTTGTAATACATATCCTTTGTGTAGCACTCATATACATTGGTCTTTAGCACACCAGTACTATCGACATCAATGTAATGTCGCACTCCCATGATTGGCGGTTCACCAATTAACGTCGCACTATAAATCACGAATGTGTCACGTGGGTCAGCACTGTACATGTCGAATGGAATGTCATCTCCATCATCGCTTTGTAAGAGAATCTTTACGCCTACACCGCATATATGCATGTAGTCCACTACTTCTTTATCGATTGTGACTTTATTCTTGATATCCATGTAGGAATTAAGGGTGCTGATTTCATCCGATTGCTCGTTTGACTTTGACGCATATTGAATCGGTGAATATAACAAGTAGCCAGTCTTAAACGATACGATTTCATTTGCCTTGTTTACAACAATCTTATTGTTGATAGTAGGTCGAATCTTCTTCTCACGATTCAAAAATAGGTTGATTACCTTTGTAGTATTCATACAAATAGTTCTCTTCACGCTGATTCTTTTCGTGCGTGTTTATCGCTTTCCTTTAAGTACTTGATGATATTTTCACTTGTGATACTTTCTCTATTCACAAGAATCTTCTTTCTACCTGTATAGCTTTCATTTATCAGTTTCCTTCATCAATTTCAAACTATCATTTTTATTTTCAAAAACAAAGTAGGGATAGTTGTACTTTTTAACGAAAAAATATCAAAAAGGTCTATCAAAAACTTCAACTGTAGGAATTAAAATCTCCTGATACATATTAGAAGCCATTGCTAAACTGTCTGGTGCGTCATCGTGTTTATTTTTGCCATTGGCTTTGAAACTAAACACATTCTGCATGAACTGTTCATATTCCTTAGAACGTTTACCACTCTCCAAGAACACAAAATGATTAAGAATATCAGATTTCTTCTCATAAATACGAATATTCTTTTGCAACGAGTGTTGGTGCAGAAACCATCTCAACATTACATTTATAATTCAATTTGTTTAATTCTTCTTCGATACCTTCAACATAACTCTCAAGTGTCTTATTTGCTTCTACACGTAACGTTGTAATTCCATTATCCCGTGCTTTTTGCAGCTATCGTAGGTTGCGATATCGTCTTATCTTCATTGGTGTAAATGACATCCACAACGTACACTTCTATCCCCATAAGCCTTACATATAGGGCCAGCAACAAAGTCACCACCACCGAATGCAGGGTCTACTGTTGTAAAAGCCCAATCGCATGGTAAGTCTGGCAAAGTGCCATCAAAGAAGTTCATATCGTTTGGATTGAATACTGTTCCTTCTCTGTCGATTGGTTGTTGTTGGTATTGTGCAAGCCATGATTCAATGTCTCCATTTTGCTCAAAGGAAGCACGTTTCTGTTGGTATGTTTCAGTAGAAAAACCAACTCCATAATCATATTCAAAGTTGCTCTCGTCATTTTCATCTAATGCAGGAATGCTGATATCCGCCCATTTATGATTCTTAAACTTCTCATTCGTCTTTAAAAGTTCCATTCTTCTACCGATTGGATCTTTTGTGCTCCATCTAGTACCAATCCACAAAATACGTGACTTGTTTCGCACGGGATAGCATGTTGTTATCAACCTTGCCCCATGCAGTTTCAAGTCTATCTGGGTTGAGTGCTTCTTCAATACCACTCAACAAGTCGTCTGATATTAAGATTCCACCTTCAACGTCACATGCACCATTCAATGTTCCATACAATGAACGACAAGTAAGTGTTGGATAGTGTCTCCTTGTATCTACAGATAGTGTTTGATCCTTTGCGTTTTGAAAGTCCATTATTCGTGTTAGGTAACACTCTGTCCGGAAATATCTTTTTGCCAATTATATGTATGTGGATCTTGTAAGATTTCCTGTACACCATCATAGAATTTACCAGTCAATATCGCAGAATACGATACATACAAGTTCGGAAACTGTGGGTACTTACCCATAAGCCATACAATAAAGAAAATAATCAGCGTGGTCTTACCAGTTCTCGGCGGCTGCGATAAGAACAATTCCTGTATATCCCCATCTGCTAGTTTCTGTAGCGTTTCTACGTGGCCCTTGAGTATCTTCTTACGGGGAATGTAAAACCGCTCTCTAGGCTTTCTATCGTATTCAAGTGCAATCATGAAACTATCAAACCAATCTTGTGCGTCGAATACGTACATCTTGAATATGAGTTCTCGCATTTTCTCTGCAAGTGCATAATCTTCTTGCTCGACTGCATATCGCATAACGTTTCCAGATACTGCACTAAGTCCAATACGTTTTCATGCAGCTCATTTTTAGACACGTATTCTGCCTTCATCTTCATTAGGTACGCAAGTCCATCTTCACATGGTTGGTATTCGTTGTTGTTCCCTATAACAGTCAATATGTTACGGAATATCCCTTGCATTCTCTCTATGTTCTTCATGTGTTCTCCTTTGCAAATAAAAAAGGGCATACATCTTTCCTAAGATGTGCACCCTTTGGTGTATCTTTATTCCGTTGAATAAAGATTATATTTTGTTGTTTTTAATATTCGTTGTTTCTATTCTCTTTAATCCCATGGAGCAAACATATTTCCAAAGAAACCACGTTCCTGTCGTCTTACTTTTACGTCTCAATCTATATTTGTGCCGATATTCTTCCATATATCTCTTATCTTCTGCTCTTCTCTTTAAAAACGGAAAATGACATAAAAAAATCAATCCTAACAGAATAAGGCAAATATAAATTTAATCAACGCTACAATAAAAACCAAAAATCAACATGATTATCTCCCAATAAGTTTAACATAATGTCATCCTTTCTACTCAGCATAATACTTATGTGTGCTTATTCCTAACTCTCTGCATGCTTTTCGCATAGAGATTTTTTTATTGTCCACTAGCTGCTTGTATTCTAAGAACTTGTCATGGTCGATGGGTGTTCTTTCTTTACCTTCTCGATAATTAGGATTATGTTCCCTTGCATACTTCTTTCCGGCCTTAGTTCTTTCAACAATAATATCTCTTTCAAACTCTGCAAACGCAAGCAATATCGTTCTTGTAAGTTTACCCAATGACGTAATATCGAACTTACCCATGTTCAATATTTCTACACTGCACCTTTTCCAAGTATTTCATCAATAACAATAAGTCCATCCTTAGCACTTCTTGCAATGCGATCCAGTTTGGTGACAATAATGCGGTCGCCTTCTTCTATCACTGATAACATTTTTTGTAATTCTGGTCTATCTCTCTTTGTGCCAGTTATCGCTTCCTGAAAAATATGGTCATATTATGTTGCTTTAATTCATCCAGTTGTACATCCAGTCCGTTACCATAGGAATCTTGACCTTTTGTGCTTACACGTGCATAGCCATAAATCTTCATTATTCATCACCGATTTCATAAGCGTTCTTTGGTAATGCGTCACCTTTAGGAATCGCAACCAACTTATAACCACATCCACGTAACATCTGTACCGCAGTGGCAGTCATCATATCATTGCTACTAAAACGATAATTAACCAATTGCAAGGATATATTTTCACTATGTGCGATGTTGGACTTTTTCAAGCCAGTAGCCTTCATTATTTCTTTGATAACTTCTTTTGATTTTCATAAAGTATCTCCTTTGTACGTCTGCACAATACTAAAGGTTTTCCTTTTGTGTCAATAGTCCTTTAAAAATTCTTGGGTGGATGTGGGGTTAGCCCGCCCTTGAACTGATCCTGTGCGGGTGGGTGGTACTCCATCCGTTAGTTGCTGGATCGTTTGCAGATCATCCACCTATCGCATAATTTTTATCTTTTAAATTTGCGAACATTATTAAATTTTTCGATAATCTTAATGGCTGAATCGCTTGAATGGATCTATTCACATGATCCATTTATTTTTTTATTCATAAATGCAAAAATATCGTTATTGTTTCCAAACTTTTTAACCATGAAAACATTTTCATAATATAAAAATATATAGTAAAAACTTTATAATTTTTAGTATTTTCCTATTGCATTATAAAGGATAACCTTTATAATATAAGTAGATAAAGGAAAACCTTTATAAAAGGCTAAAGGAGAAAAATAAACATGTTAAAAACTTACGAATTACACCCAGCAAAAAAATCAAAAGAGTTTCTATGGTAAGGGCGATCGTGAAAGTAGACGAAAATGGAACAGAAACGCTATACAGTTACGAAACACCGATTATTTCAAGAGATAAAGAAGGAAAAACTAACTCGCTTATGGTTTGACTACACCGCAACAACTGGAAAAACACATAAAAAGCATTTTGCGGATTGAATAAAGCAGAGTTTGAAAAATTATAAAGGATAAGAAAGAGAGATAAACACATGAAAAGATTATATTATTTACAGTACTTAAAAAGAACAAACGCAATATGAAACAGGGAACAGAAAATTTTATGAATGTACCAAAAAGAATAAAAAAAGGTGAAACAATTTTAATTGAACAATACGAAAGTAAAGGGATTAATAACTATGTAACAGATGAAGAAGGAAATTGTTATGGAAGATATAACCTGACTATCTACCATTTAATCACAGATACATATAACGGTTATCAAATCGATAGGGATTTTTAGCAAAGCATTCAAAGAATGAAATTTTAAACGAAACACTACGCCGTTTTTTTAAAGGAACAAAAATGATAGTTGTTGATAATAGAACAATGAAGAAGAATAAGAAGAGAAGGAAAAAAATAAAATGAAATATATAGAACTCAGTTATTGCGATATGCCTTGCATGTTGAAAAAAATCAAAGATGTATCAAGCATAATAATCGGATTATATACCAGTTTGGAAAAATACGCATTCATTAAAAATTATAAAAGGAATAAATAAGTTACGTTGTTTATTTCCTTCTTATAAATTACAAGTAATTTTCGAAGAAAAAGCAAAAAGAATTATTCGATTCAAATTTAAGCGATGAAGAAAAGACAAGAACAAACAAATTTAATAAAATGAATTTATAAAAAAAGTAATTGAAGAAAATAAATAATAAGAAAGAAGGCTAAAAAATGACAAACACAAAAAAACAAATTGAAGGAATCCGTTACATCGCAAGAAATACGCAAAAATGAAAAATTTGGGATAAGTAGCCTATGCACTTAGAACAAGTGCAGTGCTCGACCTTCTGAACGAAGCTCACTCATACGAAGATAACTATATGAAAGAGTTTGATATTTATGAAAAAGCATGTATTGACTTTGGAAAAATTGACACCGACGCATTAAAAAAAGCTAAGCCGAAGAAATCGCCGAACAGAGCGACGACGACGAAAAACGAAGTATATTGTGAATTATTTGATGAAGCGGTTAAAAAGGTAAACCCACCGATGTCTAAGATCATGGAACATATTACCAATGAAATCGGATACTATCACGAAGTGCAGTTATATGATGGTTCAGAATGGTTCAATGAATCAGAAATCAACATAATCGACTATGATGATGGGAATTTTGGAACATTCACACTAAAGGAAGATGAAGAATAATAAGGCGGTTTATCCGCCTTTTATGAAAAGGAATTAATCGCTATGATTTTTACAAATAAATGATAATCAGACATTACAGATCAATACTCACCTACTCATTGCCGGGAGTTCCGAAGTGGTAAAAGCGTAGCACTTCACGCTTTAATTTTATCAGCGATGGAACAGGGTTATAAATTAGCCCTAATTGATCCGAAACGTGGAGTTATCTTTTTATAAAAATATCAATAATTTACTTTTTGCCGATTGCTAAAAGTTCAGAAGAAGCAGAAAACACAATACAAAAATATTTACGATTTAATGGAATCACGTTATAAAAATGGATAAACTGAACAAAGACAAAGTACAGAAACGTCTATATTGCTAGTCATTGATGAATTTGCGGAGTTGATAGAACAGAATAAAAAACTCATGCAAACAATCGAACGGATAGCGTCGCTAGGGCGTGCGTGTAATATTCATCTTATCATGTCTACCCAGTACCCTATTGTGAAATACATTTCAAACGCTATCAAGTCGAATAGTGCCCGCTTATGTTTCCGTTGTAAGTCAAAAATGCAATATCGTATCATTTTTAGAACACGTACCCTGAAAATAAGATTCCTTTATACAGTGGTATTTATCAAGACGACGCTGGCGACGAAACTATCGTGAAGGCTAGATATTACACCGATTCAGAGATAAAAAAAGCGGTGTGAAGAAAATCAAAAACACGGATTTATTACTAACCTACTAACTCGCTAGTAGGTTTTTTTATTACCTTTACGCAGCTTGTTTTTAAGGCACTTTAATACAGTGCCGTTTTTAGCGTGTTTTAGACGTGTTTATATCCGGATGATAATTATATCATCTATATTAAAAACGCTTTTAAATATGTACGCTATCGAAGTCTTTAACACAACGATATAGGCAATCCATATCTACAGTATAAAAATACGAAAAATACCAGGCTAAAAGAAAAAGGCAAAAGTCTTCTTTCTGCGACTTTCTGCCCTTTTCTGCGATTTTTTTATTCTTTATTTTCTGTATCGATATCGATGATATCTGCGTATCTATCTTCCAGTTCTGCCTTAGACTTCTTATCCAGTTCATTTTCTGGTCTATTGTTGATAATCTCTCTCTTATCCACCATTCCATAGAAGTTCTTGGATCTAAAGATATACAAAACCGGATTGAGTCGATTACGTAAGGCCAGTTCTGCGTCTTGTGCAGCTATGATTTGCTTAGCCTTTTGTAACATTAATGCAACTACTTCACCCTTTGTTTTATCAGCAATCCATGTATTCATTTGTTGGTTAGTCATTCCTAACTCAAGAGCCATTGATTCAATGGTCGCCAGTTGTCCACGTTCTGCACATTTTGTAAAGAATTGATTTAATCTATCTGCACATTCTTCTGGAGTTTGAACCGGTTTTTTGTCCAGTAGTTCCAGATAATTACTAAGAACTGCGGAAACGGCTGCGTTTAGTTCTTTGTCCTTCTGTGCAAGTTTAAGATTTTCTCCACCTTTAGTTTTCGATATTTCTTTCATACCCCTACTTTCTAGTTCTGCGTCAATCTTTTTCATAATGTAATTTTTTGCGGTCCTTCCCCTGTGAGTATACCCATCCTTACCAAACTTGTCTTTGTTATGTGGTTTATCTCCCTTTTGGAAAAGTCACTACGCCATATCGTACAAGTCGATTAGATCTTGTACTTCTCCTTTGTGGCAATAAGGTATTTTAGCGAAAGCAACGACATCATCATATTGGTTGGATTGGGAAGGATAAGAGAGCCAACTATTAGTATCAGGATAGTATAAAAGCGAGAGATTTTCTGTCACTATTTTTTTCTTGTGAAAGACAATAAAAGCAAGCCTTTGTATTCGGTAAAGTTTCACGAGTTGAAACGAATTTGTTGTTTGGTATTTCGTTTAAATCTACTTGTAATTTTTATAATCATCAAAAAACATATTTTTTTCCTTTCTATCATAAAAAACCTTAAATCAATTCTAATGCCCTTTTTCATAGCGTTTAGGGCACGTTCTCACTTCGGATGAGTATTTTATCATTCTACCCAAAAGAAACGTTCGTATCGCTCTGTTTTGAGCCTTAAATCAAATATTAGCACCTTTGGTAAGGTTACTATTCTGGCAAATAATTAATTTCTGGCATTTTGAGTATTTTTCTCTACCAAGGTATTCACCTAGCAAGTCTAAAACAATTTTTGCATATTCTTCTGTTCTGTAAGTACCCAACACTAAAGAACGAGTATATCTGTAAACGCAAATATTGAAGATATGTTTGTCTTTCTGCTCGATGTAAATATCAGTATTGGAAACATCAATCAATCTTGATTTATCTTGAGTCAAAACTTTACACATACTTTTTATTTTCCCTTTCTGTCATATTTCAGAGATATCCACGAATATCCCTGTAGTCTTTTGAATGGATCTTGATGGTCTGTTCATCCACCACTTGTTGGTCGCCTTTTGTTAAACCATCCACGATTTGCCATCACATCTTTCAGTTGCTTAATCAGATTGTCCGTATCGGGCTTGGTTGTTTTAGGCATGCCATCCTTCTGCTCGATACTGTCACCTTCTGGAAGCACCAGATAGTTTTCAACTTAACTGCACCTTGCAATCCACGATGTACTTTTTGTTTCAACTGTGTTATCTAAACTTCTTGCCAGGTTCAATTCTTTTTGAGAAGGCAATTCAAACTTTACTGGGATGAGTTTATCAAACTTCGACAAAGCGTCATCAAAGTCTTTTTGCTTTTAGCTGCTCTTTCGTCCAAATATACCGCTCAGTTTTCGTATTAAACTTTTTCTTGAGCAGTCGAAGTCGGAACATGTTTCATTGCCATGAAGAAAGACTTATGAAACTTTGTACCACTCTCTTTTTAATCATAAAACTTTTTCTATCCTTTCATCAAAAATTTTTAATTTGTGAATTTTTAATTTTACACAATTATGTTAGGGTTATCACTTCTGCTCTAGTCACGTGTATCTCCCAACGTGTGTTCGGCTAAATTTATAAGCCGACACGTGAGTAGTGTACACGACCGTGAGTAGGGTGGTAACACCTATTATATATATACGTAGTATATATACTTTTTTCCGCCTAGGGCTGAAATTCTATTATTTCATACCCTAACATACCTAGGTATAAATTCAGGGCTGAAATATTTTTACATACCTAGGATGGTAAGGTATGAAATTTCTATTTTTCATACCTTACGTGCCTACTCATTTTCTATCATAACCACCATAGGTGAAGCGTCACCACCAAGTTGATTTGTTCTCTTTTCAAAGTCAAAAATGTCTAAATTCTCTGCCTTTTTCATAAAGGTTTTCTTTGATTTCATCTTTAATTCCTTCATCATTTCTGCTACGAAACATATTCAAAGTGCCATTTGTGACCTTTTCGGATAACTTTTCATAAGCATTTGTGAACTCAATAATTTCTGCAGATTGACGTTTTTCTGCGTTTTTCTGTGCCACTTTTGCCTTTTCTCCATCAACGGATGGTGGTTCATATTCACTCAAAATACCTTCATCATCAACATAATGGATTGGATATCTGTTCCAAATATCAGTCGGCTCTAGTGGTTTAAATTCTCTTAATGTGTACTCAATTCTAAGCGGTATTCCCTTGGCTTCTACTAGGCTTTCTGGTACATCTAACTCTGTTACTGTAAGAATTGCGTCTGGATCACGTGCGAATACACCAGAACCACTTGCTCTATCGATGGACTTCTTACCACCTTGGAAACCCTTTGAGAAGTGATGGCAATAAATAACACTACAATTCAAAGCATTGGCAATAGCGTCAAACTGGTTGCAGAATGCAGCCATATCTCCAGCCTTGTTTTCATCACCATTCATGACCTTGTAAATAGGGTCTATTATGACTGCAATGTAGCCTTGTTTCTCACATCGTCCTAATGAGTTTCGGTGCAAGTCTTTCCATTGTTGTAGCATGTCACGTAAATTCCAGATATCGATGTTTTTTTGCATGGTTTCCTACGTTCATTCCAAAACGCCTTATATACTTCACTGATACGATTGATACGCGACGCTCTATCGACTTCTAAATTGACGTATAAGACCTTGCGCTTGCTTGCAACGTTTACCCATCAATTCATACCTTCTGCGATTGCGTATGCTAACTCAATCAGCATGAATGACTTACTGGTCTTACTAGCACCACTGATAAGCATTTTGTGACCTGTTCTTAATACACCTTCTATTAGTTCATCTGCTAATTGTGGTGGGTTTTGTAATAGCGTTTCAAGGTTCTCAAACTCTGGTAGGGTGTCTGATATATCTTCGATATATTCTTCCCATTCTTCCCATGAGCCTTTACCGATGTTTGTATCGATAATGAATTGATAATTGCCATTTCTCTCGAATCCTGGGAAACGTGATAATCTACTTGGATTTTTGTTTGCTTTATCTAAATCAAAAGCCATTCTTTTACAAATACCATATAAATAATCAACACGTTTCTTGTATTGAATTTCATTTAATGCGTCTACTCTTACGATTGCATGGATTGATTTGTTGCCACTGTACATCATAACTGCAATCGGTAATTCCAATTTGCGAAGTAATGCACTCTGTACACCGATATCCATGTTGTCACTTTCAATCAGTGCATAGCGATATTCCGATACGTTTTTGTCCTTAACGCCTGTTCCGTCTAATGGATTGAATCTGATCCATGCACCCGCTTTAGGGGTTGTAATCACCGAATGTAGCACCGATGTCTTTTGTCTTATGCAATTCTTCTAAAAGCTGCCCACATGTTCTACTGTAATTACCACTATCGTATGGAATCATCTTTCCATTTTCTAACTCACGTGACTTTACACAATATCCAACATGGTCGTCATTGTTGAATAACGTTGTTAAATACGTTTCGATTTCTTTGATTGGTTGCCAGGTAGCCTTATTAGGAAATTTGATGTCATCACGTTCTAGCCATGACCTATCAATGACATAATCAACATCGTAAATTTCATCGTTCCAATTTAATGCATGGCCGCCATAATCAGAACTGTTCTTGTAGCCATTATCTACTGCCATTTTGAATAGTGTTTTTCTGTTATTCCAGAATCTTGAAACTTACCCATTTGTTCCATGTTTCACCTTGAACATATCTTTGCACTATCACGTCTGGACCAACTATCCCATATATCGCATGTTGCTCCAGCGTCTTTTAATGCCATACCGACTTGTAGCCATTCCGAATAATCTAAATGTGCTGGGTCGATATATTGCAAGGCTTCTTTGATTTCTTCAATATCTGCCATTATTCTTCATCCTTAAAAACTTTTGTAAAATTGTCTAAATGATTCATCATTGATAACGCAAAGCACTATCTTCTCCATTCTTACAAGTCGGTTTTTGTAAAACTTCCGATTGCAAGCATTTCGATGAATGCCAATACAAATAAACCTAACTATTGCGAAAAATCATTGTTTAACTCCTTTCTTAATGTATCTTCACTGATTTTTTTAAATCTATAACTTGTTGAGCAATCGTATTGAGTACTTTGATTTTTTCCTATGCACTCATATTCGACTGTTCTTTCGTATGTATGCTTTTTGACTTTTTCAACAAACATTTTTTTTCCTTGTTTTATGATTCTAAAACATCTTCTAACTTTACATACGATTCTGGAAAGAACTCTGTTTCTTTTCGATTGAATCTTCATATACTACAATCATTTCTTTTGACTTCTTTCCTGCAGCTCTTTGTACTTCTTTAAATACCAGATTGCTTTGTCGATGTCTTGAATACCATCTTTATCATTTGTTCTCCAAGTGTATTTGAATGCACATAGCAAGCAGAAATTCATTGTGGCTTCGATTCCATAAATGCTTTCCATTACTGCAATGCATTCATACTGTCCTTGATTGTAATGATTAGGATGGTTTACTTGTTCTTTTGGTGGCATGCATAATTGAATATCAGACATACCACTGCGAACATTGCCCATACGATTACTACTGTTATTATTTTCCATACCATTATTACTATCCCTTTCTAACTCGTGGCTTAATGTAAATGCTCCAACGATAACGATTATGTAAATGATGATTAAAATTCCTGTCATTCTACATACTCAACTCCAGGTTCTCTAACTCTCTGATAGTCTTTTCTTTTTGAGTATTAAGTTCTCTCAAGATTGTAATAAACACTTCTTTAGAAATATCTTTGTTAAACCACAACATCTTACCTTCACAATTAATTTCAGCACGCAGTCCTTTATCTTTAAATGTTTCTGTGGTTTGTAATTAGGGTGTTTCAAAAGTATTCATTTCGCCAAAGCAAACTATTTACTTTTTCTATATCACTTGATTTCATCATTCTGCTTTTCCAACCTTTCTTTTAATCGATTTATCTTCCTTATACACATTGAAAACGATTTCTTCTTTACTAATTTCATACATCATTATTAGTTGATCGATGGTGATTATTACATCAATAATTTCTTCGATTAAAGTGTTCTCAGTTGAGTTTCCCCTAAAGTCCTTGCAGATTTCTTTTTGTGAGTTCACTCATTTCTTCGATAGCCATTAGTTTCTGTGCTCTTTCGCCATACGTTTCTATGGCTTGCTTATATGTATCAATGATTTCTTTATGATTCATTATTCTTCTTCACACCCCAAATCTGCAAGCATGATTTTTCTTGCTTCGATTTCATCTATGATTGCTTCCTGTATTCGTTTATTTAAATACGATGGGATTCTATACATTTCGAAAGCCACCCATTTATACTCCTTAAATCGTCCGGATAATATGTGTTTTATAAGTGTTCTAATTCCGCGTGATTTAATTTCTTCTAATTCATCTATTTCTTGTTGCAATTGAATTGCTTCTTTTAATATTTCAGGTTTCATTCTTCACTCCAATCTAGTGCTTGACCGCAGTATGGACAAAAACTAAACCAACGTGGTCTAAGCATTGCTTGTCTTGTTCGCTCAAATCCGAATGCTTGATGACAATTAGGGGCATAAACCGTTATGAATTGTGATTTCAGGGTTTTCTTCGGTGTAGCCTTTTCCACCAATCCCTTCAATAAATTCCAATCTGCTGTTGGCGCCCATCTATTTACGCAGTTATTCAATGCCTGTTGATATTTATTCATAACCCAAGTTCCTCTAAGGTGTATTTCTTGTTCACTTCCATACCTTTGTACATTGTGTCTCTCTTGAAGTTTGGAAAAATTCACGGTTTCATCTTCAGTCAGACAAATTCTTATATATTCTGCTCCTGTCGAAAAAAATACGTTTCTCAATATATTCAACATCTTTTTCTAAATGGCTTGATAACCGCCGATAAATAAGCCTTTTCCTTTTTCATCAAGAATTTTAGGATCATATTCTTCTTCCAACCAGTTAGCAAAATCTACTAGAAGTTGATAAGGATATACGTGTTTTGTATATTGCTTTTCAAATAATTTTTTTATACCTGATGATGTTTTTCATGCACTACCATGTATTTAATTTTTCCCATCACACGTTAAACTGTCTAATTTCAATTTACTCAAATCATATTTTTCTTTGTTTTTTCATAGTCCTAACTCCTTTGAGAAACAATACTTTCGATTTCTTCTTCAACATAATCTCCGTTATAATCTGCGGTAAATCCACCATTACTCCAATATGCGACAACATACTTTTCATTTTTAGTTTTAATAAGTAACTTTCATCTTCCATAAATGGAAATGGTTTTAGTAATGTTTTTTTCTTCTGTTGTATTAGTTGTTTTCTTCATATTATTTATCCACCTTTATATCTAATAGTCCGCTTTCCAGTACTTCTGGTAAGAAATGAATTTCGTATGCTGAACGTGATACATCAGCACCACCAATATCTTCCATAACGTATGTTGTGTCATCGTTTAAGTAAATGATGTGCTTGTAATACGTTTCACCATCTTTTACAAGTACATTTAATTCCTTTGTATCTGAATCTGTTTTGATGGACATTACACCTGTCATCTGCATTAAAAACTTTTGTCAGTACGTGTGTTAAATACAGTGATTCTTCTTGTGATACTAAAAACTGTCTGCGTTTTTCTGTGAGATTGTGTCTTCGGTATCTGCCTGTGTACATCCTGTTAGTGTTAAAACTGTTGATATTACTAATGCTTTTAATTATTTTTCTTCATAAGTTTTTCTTATCCTTTCTCCAATTTCTTTTTGCGATTGGCTACGGATAGACCGTCACCGGCCGCTTTATAAATTTGACTATCTGATATACCTGCTTGTATTAGTTTGTCTGTATATTCATCGGGTACTCCTTGAAGTCGCATGCATTCTTTTGGTGTGAGTTTACGTATCACGTACTCTTCGCCATCTTGGATAAATACACCATGTATATCTTGCTTTGTCAGAGTAAACATTGGCTCGCCATCTTCTTTGAAACGTCTGCCATTTTGTCTTTTCTCTACTCTATCCGGTGTAATGCATGCTTTGACGATTACACCTTGATTGCATGATCTATCTAGTGTTTGTGCACATCCTTTCCCGACTCTTCCACGTATCAATTTTGAATTAGGATATGCAAAGTTGATTCCATCTCCTATTCGTGCAACTTCATATCCGCTTTTTGTTGCAGATTTAACTAATACATGTGGTTCTCTTCCACCACCTTGCATTGTGTTTAGACAAGGTGATAAGCCATCTGTTTCATAAACTCTGTAGCAACTAGAGTTATCTCTGTTGCTATTGCTTAATCTTCCAACCTGTACAATCTTTGGTTCTTTATAATCAGTTGCAGTAAGGCAACCCATTAAGCCATCATCACCATAAATGAGTTTTTCATTGTTGTATCTTTCTTCCAGGGTCTGTAGAACCAACAATATTTATCTTTGTATTACTATCTTTTCCATTTGTGCTTGTGATAGGTAATATTTGCTTGCTACCACTGGTTCTAAGATGTCCGATAGTGTACACTCTTTCCCTATTCTGCGGGATTCCAAAATCTTTTGTGTTGAGAGTCTGCCATTCGATGTCATACCCTCAATCCATCCATTGCAAGCGGTATGGATAAGAAGTCCCATCCGTTATTGCTTGATAACATTCCCTTAACGTTTTCATAGACCAACCATTCGGGTTTATCTTCTGCTTTTTCTTCGATAAGCCTGAATACTTCACCGATAAGGCTTGATCTATCCCCCCCAGTCCTTTTCTAAGTCCTGCGAGTGAGAAGTCTTGGCAAGGTGCTCCGAAGAACCAAACATCTGCTCTTGGAATGTCAGTTGCTCGTACATCTCGGATGTCACATCCTTCTGGTATGTTTCCATGTATGATTTCATATTCCTTTCTTTTTGTGTTTATCGAACTCGCAAGTGTACACGCATTTGAACCCCGCTTGTTCCATTCCCATGCGTGCCATTCCTACACCTGCGAATAAGTCGATGAATGTTAGTTCCATATATCAATTTATCCAATCTATTGTAGGCTTTCCTTTGTAGCCTTTTTCCCATATATACCAAGCAAAAGCGATTGCACTTCCTTCGCCTGGTTTGAATTGTCCATTGATTGCACATAGCATTCTTTTACTGAATACGTATATTCTCTTAGGCGGATATTTTAAGAAGAATTGTTTTCTCTTCTGTCCTTCCAAAAATGTCAGTTTCAAGAACATTGCAACCTTGTTGCCTTCTTCAACAATTTCTAATGCATGTTGAGCGAACTCTAATGCAAGTTTGTAAGGTGGATTGGTAACAATGTCACTGCAATTCCCCCCCCTATTTTCTGTTTGCTTTAAGAAGTCGATACCACCAGTACCATATCCACGGTCTATTAAATCTGTAGATATAACATGGTAGCCATTGCTTTCTAAGACTTTTGCGATATGTCCTTCGCCACATGCACATTCCCAAATTGAATGATTGAATGTTTCGTTTTCCAAAAGTAATTCAACTGCTTTTGGATCAGTTGCATAATAATCGTCTTTATGTCTTTCTTTTTCAGAATGATTTTGAAGCACCGATAGTTGTAAAAACCTTATTTTCTATATATCCCATCATCTATCACTCACCCTTATTGTCATCTGTGTAGTGGTCCAACTTGTATTGCATTTTGCGTTCCAAATTATCATTCTTTGCATGCAATCCTAAGTTCTCACGCTCCAGATATTCGACTATCTCTGATACCTTCACCGGAGATACCTATATATAGCCTGTTTTCAAGCGTTTTAAGGCACTCTAAATGTGAATGTGGAACATTCTTCATGTAATCTTGAATCAGCTTCAAAACTTCTGTTTTGCGTATATATTCATGTGCGTTCATTTTGCATTTTTCTTTCGTTTATTTCTCTCTCAAATAATTGATAGAGTTTACCCCTTTCAAAACAAAGACGCATGATTGCATGCAAATATGGTTCTTGCACTTCATCGAATTTTGTCATAGTGCCCGTTATTGCGTCATCAATCATGCGTAGTCTTTTGAACTGTTCGTTTATTTCACGCTTTATCCTTTCATCTCTTCTCATAATTCTTGTCCTTCCAAAGAACTTGGCAGGTATGTTGATGGATTGAGTCCTTGTGGAACTCTCCACCCACTGAAAGATATGCGACTAATCATCTTGTTTGCTTCATCCATAGTCCACATACCAACATGCTTGAAACCATATCTTTCTAATAGTCTGATTTGCTTTGGAGAACTCAATCCTGCACTTCTTCTATTTGCAATCTTGTTTAGAAGTAGGTTTGCTTTACCTTGTGTTTCAATCATGTCGAATGATATTCCGTATTCACTCAACGTCTTAATTTGCTTTTCTGTTGGTGGTAAGCACTCCCATCAAGCTGCGGTACGTAGTTGATTAAGTCTTTATCTTGTATGCTCATTTCATATTGCAATGGGTCTACAAGTCTTGATTTCTTCTTACGCATTGCTTCCAGTTCTCTAGCAGTGCTTCTTCACGCTCTGTAACAACATCGCTTTCTGCTTGTGTTTCTGCTTCTAACAAGTCCACCAGTTCTCCACTTTCGTTGATGTTGTCAGTCATCTTCTTTGCAACATCTGGAGTTCTACAAATGATATTTGCTGGTCTGCATAAATCTAATCTGTCAGTCAGCCATAGGAAGTCGAGTATCAGCAGTTCTTTCTTTCCGTTGAATAATCGTGTTCCACGTCCTACTGCCTGTGCATATAAACTTCTAACCTTTGTAGGTCTTAGCATGATTACACAATCAATGGATGGTTCATCAAAACCTTCTGTCCATAACATAGAGTTGCAAATTACATCATATTCACCCTTAGCAAACTTTTCTTTTGTTTTTTCTCTATCTTCACTTTGTCCATTGACTTCATGTGCTTTGAAACCACGTTGTATCAGCAACTGTGTGAACTTCTTGCTAGTCGCTATAAGTGGCAAGAATACAAGCGTTTTTCTTCCCTTGCAGTATTCAATCATCTTGTCTGCAATTTGCTCCAAATAAGGGTCTAATGCAGTTCCTACGCTACTTGCACTATAATCACCTGCTTGTACTTCAATTCCCTTCAAACTGATTTCTAGTGGAATTGTTTGTACCATGATTTTTGACAAGTACCCTTTACGTATTGCGGTTGCTAATGAGTATTCATAAGCAACGGATTGGACTCTTTCTCCAAGTTTTCTGTTATCTGCTCTATCAGCAGTTGCAGTAACTCCAAGTATCTTTGCTTTATCGAAGTATTTGATGATTGTTTGATAACCACCAGTAACACTGTGATGTGCTTCATCGATAACTATGGTGTCAAAATAATCTTTACTAAATTGTGATAAACGTTTTTCTTGTTGTAATGTCTGAACACTGCACCTTCCACTCGATTCCATGTTCCTACGGATGTGCTTTGTGCTTTTTCTAATGCAGTTTTGTAAGCCAGTTGTTTTTTTGCAGCTTGTCGCTTGCCTGGTCTAACAATTCACTTCGATGTGCAAGCACTAATACACGCTCGCCATTTTCAACACAACGTTCAATCACTTTGGAGAAAAACAATAGTTTTTCCATATTAACCGCACCCTGTTGGCAATACCAACAAGGTGCGACTGTTTCCTTTCTGCCATTCATCAAATATGGACTCTACTGCTTCTTCCTGATAATCTCTTAATTTGATTTCAGCCATTAAAACCAACTAGGCTTTGCTTGGTGGCTTCTTCTTCCTGGAAGGAACTTATCAATCTGCATATAACCATTTTCGTTATGTTTTGAGGGCTAATTTACCAGTCTTACCAATAACATTCCAATCCATCTTTAATGGTTCATCCTTCTTCATTAAACCGATACTTCTAAAGAAGTTGCATAGTAAGCCTTTGGTACGTGTATGCAAGATAAGTAATGAATTTACCTTAGCCTTTTGATCGCTTCCGTTTGGATCTTTGATTTCAACATATACTTTTTACTTGTGGACATGGCTCTTTAATTTTTGCTTGTTGGCTTAGGGTTCATAATGTCCACGCTCTAACTCAACAACCTTGTATTCGTATGTTTCCATCTGGTAAATCAAGGTATGTTTCTTTAATTTCACTGTTCCAGTCAGTGCTCCTTCATATGTGTTTGTTGTATTTAATTCGCTCATTTTATTTTCTCCCTTTTCTGTTTTTAATATGGCAATTCTCTTTGAGTTTTGATGTAGTTTAGTGGTTCATCCCACTTGGTTGTTAGGAACTCTAAAGTATTCCTTCGGATAATTACTCAATGGTGTGTTTTTGTCACAATTCCTTTCGATACTGTAAAGTCCATGATTTCCGATGGTTTAACGTTGTCAGCCTTCATTAAATCGACTAATGCTTTTGGTAGTAGCGACATCTGTTTCAATTCATCTTCCGTATATTCTGTTGGTTGATAAACTGTTTCTACATTTAACTCTGCAGCTTTAGGTTCATAGCAACCTTTTCTTCACTAATTGGTTTCAAATTTACATCAATCGGTTGCTCGTTCTTACTTTGAGACTGATTCATCTTGAAGATGTGTTCGATTGATTTGAAATCAAGTGGTAGTTCATTGTCTAAACCGAAACGATTTTTTGCGTCATACGCTGGTGAATGTGTTGTGTACATGCAACGCTCACCGCCATAGCCATGCTTCTTCTTGTCCTTGTTTTCAATGACCTGTACTTTGTAATTGCAGAACAGAATCATGTCGACCATTCCTTTAAGAATGAAGCAGTACGTTGTGTTGTCTTTGCACCAAGTTTCAATTCGTAGCGTGTGTAACTGCCGTCACCTAATGGACTATCGAAGTTCTTTGTTTTTGCGTGTGCAAGAATTGTAATGTTGATACCTTTATTAACTAGATCTTGGAAGAAGTTAAGCAGCTTTCCTACTAATTCATCCAGTTTTGAATATCCTTCACCATATCCAAAATCTTCTAATGATTGCTTGTTGCTCTTTGTGCATAATTCATCGGCAATCATCTGCTCAACCTTGTCAAATGTATCGATTACGATTGTTTGATACTCACCGCTTGTTGCGATGTCGTTACATTCATCAACTAGCATTGCGATACTCGTAGGCGTTGGATAGCGTTCCACAAAGTTGTACTTGTCTGTACTACCTTCTGTATCTAAGAAAATTGCTTTAGGAAACTTACTTGCTAGTGTTGATTTACCTACACCTTCTACACCATAGATAAGTGTCTTGATTCCCTTTTCCGAATTGAATACCTTTTGCTCACTGAATATTTACCCATTAAAACCACTCCTTCTTATTTGCTTCCGCTGGTTTTCTCGAATGTATCAGCAGTCTTGTTTCCTTCTTTATCAACTGAATAGCCATCTTCGATGAAGATTGAACATTCATCACCAGTTGATACACGTGTAGCAATTGCTTGTAAGTTGTTTTCCTGCAACCACTTACCAAACTCGTTCATGGTATCGATGTCCATCTGTTCGAGTTTGTCTAAGAGTACGAAAACCACATTGCGGATTGGTCTTACGTACAATAGCAGTTGCAACTTTAAGTTGGTCAGAACCGGACATGTTATCCCACTTTTGGCCTTTATAAATAAGTTCTCCATCTTGTACAGATAAGTCATCCAATGGCATTTCAACGCCGTTCAGAAGTTCCATACGTGACTTGCGTACTTCTTCAATCTGTGTTGTTAAATCTCCATATTGACGCTTGTACTCATCGGCTTCTTCTTGTGCACGTTGCTTGTTTAAGTTGTCACGCACCTTAGCATTCGTGGAATCGATATTTTGCAATGCTTTCTTCAAGTTCAACAGTTGATTCATCTTGCAAGTCTTTGGCGTTTGTATTTTGCGATTGATAACTTCTCCATTAACTCTGCAAATTGTTCGTGCATTGCATTCAACGCCTTTTGTGCTTCTTCAATGCGTTGCTCTAACAATGTTTTCTGTGCTTCAAGATTCTTCACCTGATTGCGTAGTTCTTGGTTTCTTCCATTTCTTGCCAAGATTTCTTGTTGCTGTTGGATGAGTTCAGCAGCGCTTACGATTTCTTCTGGAACTCCATCCCACTGGACCATTTCGTCAGCATACTTTTTCTTTTGGTCTGCAATATGACCGATTTCTGTACGACGGTTATATAGTTCAGATTCTTGCTTATCGAAAACTGATAACTTATCACCTACGCCAATGATTTGTAATAAAATCTTTTGCCTTGGTGTTTTTATCTGCTTCCATGAACTTAGGTAAATCCAATGCGAATTGAGAAATGAAACCATCTAGTAACGATTGATTTCCCTTCTGACCGCTAGGGTCTGTAACCTTTAATGTTCCATTCTTTCCTAAACGTTCAACCACCATTCCATTTGATAATTCAATATGTAGTTGTGGCTCAACTAGACTTCCTTCACGTTGTGCTTGTGATGGCTTGTATTTTTGCACCACCTAAGGCCCACGCATAGCGTCTAGTACGCTTGTTTTTACCTTGGTTGTTCTTTCCCCCAACCACAGTCAAACCACTTGCTGTAGGCTCTAATTTAACTGCCTTAACGCGTTTCACGTTCTCTAGTTCTAAACTGTTGATTTTTACTGCTTCTTGCTGTTCTGGATGTAATGAAGCGTCCATAAACAACGTATCTTGTTCACTCATTTGTTTCTTCTCCTTCTTCCTTTTCGATGTGCATTTCATTTGCTAATGTAATGATTGCTTGCATAAATTCTTCCTTTGGTACTGTTACTGTTGTATATCCTTCATTTGGAGAACCAAGTGTAATCAAGAAGTGATTGCTAACTTGGTTGGATATAATTAAGTTCTTATTGTTGTTACAACGGAATGTAACTGCTAGTCCTTTTAGTTTGTTCATTATCTTTTACCCTTCTTTCTCACATCGATATTTGTAATTTGCATGAATATATCTGCGTCAAAATTAGGTAGGCTCATAACTGTTTCTTTTTCATGATCACACAAGAAGTCATCCCACCATTCTTGCGGAGACTGCATAGGTTTTACGGCTTCTAAATATCCACCAGTTGTCTTATAAGATGGGTTTTCTTTTTTCTCTTTTTTAGACATCTCATATTCATGTACCCATTCAACGCTTCTGTGTGGATAGCGGTTCATAATGTATGCTGCGTCGCATGTTTGCCAATCCCGTAAAGTCATGTTAGATGGCTTGTTGAACATAGAGATTTTTGGCTCTTCTTCGTCTGTATTGAATACTCCTATGGAGAAGTTGGAACTGTTCCAATCTCCCTACATTGTTATTTCCATGGTGAAATCTCCCGTATTTCTATCACCGGTATTGCAATATCCGGTATTATAATTTCCAATATTGCTATCGCCAGTATTGGAAATTCCCCTGTTGTGTGCTCCTATATTTGCGTCGCCGATGTTGAAACTTCCTGAATTGAGAATACCCACGTTAAAAACAGCCTGTGTTTTTCGCTACCTAAATTCGAGCTTCCAGCGTTACGGTTTCCATCATTGCAGTTACCGGTATTTGAGCGTCCTTTGTTATATGCTCCTGTATTTACCATTCTGCAAAAACTTCTTCCCATGATATTTCACGAACGATTTTTATTTTTGTTTTGTACAACATTTGCGAATTCCTTTGTCAATTTCTCCATAGGCTTCAATTTCAGCCACTTTATTTTTTGGGTCGAAATCGTAATAACTGAAACAATTTGCTAAAATTTTCATGAAATAGAAACCTATAACACAACATATTGGTGCTTTATCCATTTCATAACTTTTTCCCGACTTCGTATTGGAAACCTAAACATTTCCAATTTGGATTGAATACTTTATAGCCTTTCATTATTCCTTCTCCTATAAATCGATTCCTACGACGTGTAGGAACACTACTACCGCCATATATGCGTACATACCGAATAATGCAACCTTGAATAGGTTTTCTTTAAGACATGAAGTTTTCATTGCCGTTACCCCCAAACATCTTCTTGACGAAATCTTCCATGCTATCTGGAACATCAATATTCTCTTCGTTTTCTTCTTCGGATATATCACCAACAACGAGTGCAATCGTAAAAGGCTTCTCTTAGCTGCTTATTGTCTTTGATACTCTTTAGTAAAAGCGTTTAATTCTCTGGAAATGTCACTGCATTTCCTTCGATACGATACTTCAACATCGTTTTCTCTTGCATTTAACTTAATCATTTTTCTTCCCCCTTAGATTTCGTTAGTGCCTTCAATCTTTGATACTTTGTAAGTTGTCAAACTGTTGAAGTATTCGCCAACATCTGCAATGGTCAATTCTTTACCACGCATTTCTGCCGGTAGGTTCAAATCTACGGATGTGATAGTGTTTGCTAAGGCTGCTAGATGTAGTGGTAATACGCCATAAACGTCTTTTCCTTTAACATCTTCCGCTGTTGCGTGTTCAATCACTTTGTCGAACTTAATTCCTTGTTGAGTTAAAAAAATCTGCTAATGCTTGATGTCTTGTAATTAAAATTCTTTTCATTTTCTTTACCTTCCTTTTCTGTTAAAATGGAAGTGACATATTTCCGATGTCACTTAGCACTTGCTCTCTCTAAATCGGCTTGTGCTTTTTTCTTTTTCCATTCTTCAAATTGTTTCTTGTACTCTGGGTTCTTCTTCATTTCAGTTATCGCTTTGAGTGCAAGGTAGTTGAGTGAATCTAAATCTGTTTGTTTAATCTGTTCAATGCTTTATCACTTTCCTTTCTGTTTATTTTGTTTAATCGACTTAACTACTCGGACAAAAATAAAGAAGAAACTTTGACATCTAAAGCATTTGCAATCTTTGATAGCGTATCGGTTAGCATATTAACTGGCTTTTCTTGTTCTAACTTGCTGATAATGGATCTCGATACACAGACTTTTCAGATAATTCTTCTTGTGTCATTCGCTTCTCTTCTCACAATTCCTTAATTCTATATTTCATCTTTTCTCCTTTCACAACGTCTATGTTAAGTGGACTAAACAACTTTGTCAAGCCCACTAAACAAAAAAATATTTGAAAAATTGTTTAATCCGTTATACAATCAAGTCACAAAGGGTGGTAAATTATGGCTAAATATTTGGGAGATATTATAAAAGAATATCGAAAATCGCATCGTATGAGCATGGACTCATTTGCAGAAAGAGCAGGATTGAGTAAGCCTTATATCTCTATGTTAGAAAAGAATTTCAATCCTAAATCAAGAAAAAGATTATCCCTACAATAGATACCATTTCAAAATGTGCAAAAAGCAATGAATATGGATTTTTGATGAATTGTTTAATGCACTAGGAACACAAACTATATCTACAAAGCCTTGTACCAGTAAATGAATCATCCAATATAATAAACATCCCTTTATATAAACCTAACGAAACTATACTGGATCTATTCCAACAACATAGAGAATATTCCCATTGTGCATTGCCTATGGATAAACTCAATCCAAGTAGAGAATATTTCGGCACTATTGCACGTTTCGACAACAATATAGATGTCGGAATACATAAGAATGATTATTTAATATTTGAAAAAAACAGATACCCTAAAGAATGGACAATTAGGATGTTATGTTTATAATGATTATTTTCTATATCGGAAGATATTACCAATATGGGCAAGATATTATTATTGTATTTGCAAGTGAAAAGTACCAACCTATATGCCAATGAAATTAGCCATTTCCAAATATTAGGAAGGCTATGTACTGTAATCATGAAGTTATGACGAAGAATAACGAAAAATAGCCATCTTTCGATGGTTATTCCCCTACCACATTCGGCTATCTGAGGCTCACATTATAACATTTTAAGAAAAAGGAAACAATATGAAAGAACTTATACCTGCCGTTGTATATGCAAGATTTTCTTCATCTGGACAACGTGAAGAATCTATCACCGGACAATTAAGAGACTGTAAGAGATATGCAGAAACCCACGGCTTTTGAGTAATACATGAATACATTGATGAAGCAAAAACTGGAACATCTGATAATAGACCATCATTCCAGAAAATGATTAAAAGATAGTGAAAGCAAACGTTTCAACGCTATCATCGTATGGAAGTTGGATAGATTCGCTCGTAACAGATATGACAGTGCGATATATCGTGCACGTTTGAAGAAGAATGGTGTAAAAATATACAGTGCTATGGAAAACATATCCGATAGTGCAGAAGGGATTATCATGGAAGGCTTGATGGAAAGTATGGCGGAATACTACAGTGCCAACTTATCCGAAAATGTCAAACGTGAAATAGAGAAAGTGCTCTGCAGCTAAAAACACTTGGAAGAAAAATCTTCGGATATGGAAGAAGTGAAGATGACCATTACATTATCAACGAAACCGAAGCTACAGTAGTACGTAGAATTTTCAATGAATACACCAGTGGTAAGTCAATCCAAGATATCATCAAAGGTTTAAATAACGATGGTATCATGAATAGCAGGAACAATCCATGGAATAAGAGTTCATTAAAAAACATAATTGGCAACGATAAGTACATAGGGTACATACAGATTTATGGACTACGTTGTTCCAGATGGAATGCCAGCCATTATTAGTAAAGAAATGTTTTCGGTTGCTCAAGAAATTAAAGATAGACATAAGAAGTCACCTGCACGATCACGTGAAGCACGTTACCTTTTGACTGGTAAAGTATTTTGCGGACATTGTGGAGTCCTATGACTGGTGAATATGGTGTAAAGTAAGACTGGCAAGAAATATCATTACTATAGATGTATTAAAAGCCAATAAGCACAAGTGCGATAAGAAACGTGCTAAAAAGATTGGATAGAAAATGTAGTTGTTGCAGAACTGCTAAACCAACTTAATGATTTAACGTACATCGACCAACTCGCTGACAGATTCATGGAATATCAGAAGAAACAACAAAGTGACGATTCGGAGTTAAAAAGTATTACAAGATAGATTGCATAGTGTAAACAAGTCGTTAAAGCAACATGGTGAAGGCTATTGAAATGGGAATCATCACTCCAACTACACAAGCACGTATGGAAGAATTAGAAGAACAGAAACAGCAACTCCATACTTCCATTAAGCAATTAAAGTTTTTCCAAGCCACCTATGATAGAACGTGATGAATTTCTATTCTGGATAGATACTCTAAAAACAAGATACCGGTAACTACGATTTTAAAGAAAAAACTGATTGATATATTTCTCAATGCAGTTTACTTATACGATGATGGATATATCGATATAGGCACTAATTTAATCAAAGGCACAAAGGAGTAGATAGTTCGACTTTAGAACAGTTGTAGCCTGCCTGTATACTCAAATCGAACTCTGAAATACTAATCGATAAACAACGTATGTTTAAGAAGAGTTTAT
>BNJU01001643.1_pt1 | contig 70457 bp, 124 predicted proteins | sample 8539281 | NCBI WGS metagenome assembly BNJU01 (sample SAMD00202456, study PRJDB9452) | human saliva metagenome | isolation source: human saliva | place: Japan | reverse complement strand
AGTGCGTGTGGAAGTTCGATGAAATCATGCAGTTCCTGAACGAAAATCTCTACGAAGCCAAGCTGATCTTCCATACGCCGACGATTTTCGATGATAAGGTGCGCACCTGCTGCACCAATCCTTCCGGAGAAGTGGCAGCGGAGTACTACGAGGGGGACTGGCGGTCGTCAGCGGTCATGCCTATAAGGCAAAGGGAGACCTACAAACGGACAATACCAGACACGCCAGTCTGGTCTCAAGAATTTCACCAAACCGTTTAAGACGCCGATTGAATGTGGCAAAAGATCGCAGAACTTTCCAACATAGACTCTGTGTGTGCATGATTTCCGGTCCAGACCTGTTGATTTCAAGAGGAAGGAGAACCACGGAGGAGCGTCTTTTGCCTGCAAATAATTTAGTCCCACCTCGAAAGATGCAGCGCGGAGATCTGTCCTGGTCTTCCCGCACCGAGTCATGGTGGACAGTGACGAGATGTTGCAGGCGTTAGACAGTAACGCCGGGAATCGCCGCCGATGAGACCCTGCTTTTACAGCGTGGAGGTGAAATTCTACTCAATCAGGTCGTGGTTGGTAAAGATTTTCAAACCAAAGTGGCGGGACTTTATGCGATCGTGACGCCAGCGTCACGAGAGGATTGCAACAGGCCAGTGCGAACGGACTGAGGTGTGGCAAGAAGCATCTTAAAGGCAAGGGCCAGCTGTGAGAACGGGAACAAAGGACGGACTAAGATCTCGCATGCTGATCGGTCTGGTATCCTCACTGACGGCCTGCACGGGAGAAAGGGAAGTCGGAGATTATCTTCGACCGGATTTTTCCGAAATGAGACGCTGCATCGGGAGCATGAGCTGCACCACGAAGGAACTCAATGTTTATTTGTTAAATGCAGAAAACAAATATCGTAAGACCCTGGGGAAAGCGCGTATTCAATGAGGATGTCGTTGCGGTCATCAGGATGATTGTCTCTCAGAGCTGTCGCAGTTGATGGCGATGGATCTCTTCGCACAGTCAAAGGGCATCGTTCTCGAGGCTTCCGATCAAGCCAAGGTGGGACAGGCGGCAAAAAGAATATTATTCTCTGAGCGATGCCGATCAGGAGCGCTGAACCACATCACGGAGGAGGAGATCGCTTCGCTTTTTATCAGGAACGGGCGCTGCACAGAAGGTATACCTGTACACGATCCGAAACATCAATCCGGAAATCAGCGATGATGAAGCAGGACTGTGACGCTTCGCCAGATCTGCATTTACAAGAAAACGGCAGATGCCTCTTTGATAAGATCAGCAAGGCAAAAGAGGAAACTGGAAGAGGGGAGATTTTGCACACGTCTCCAGCCATTACAATGAGGCGGATTCTGACCGATTTCCGTCAGCAGAGGAGACAAGAACAAGGCGCTGGAGGAGGCGGCTTTTTCGCTGGATACGGGAAAGACCAGCGAGGTCATAGAGACAGAGGCAGGCTTATTATCTTTTTACAATGCATATCCACCTTCGATCGGGAACAGACACAGAAGAACAAGGCGGCGATTGTGGAGAGAAGAAGAAGAGAAGCATTTGGCGAGCAGTATGATTCCTTTGTTCAAAAAGCTGCCGGTACAGAGGAATGAAAGACCTGGAAATCCTCGTCCTGCCGGAGAGGAAAAAGCACATCTTCCTTTACAGAAGTGTTTGATACGTATTTTTCCCATGGATGTTCAGACAAAGGAAGTAGCAGGGCAAACAATCTTGAAGGTGCATGAATAGCGGAGGAGAGGCATGAAGGCACTGGTCATCGGTGCGAGCACAGAGCGTGCATGCGATACAAATCGCAAAAAGGCAGGGATACGAGGTCATTGCACTGGACGGCGACCCGGAGGCAGGAGGGTTACAGGCAGCGGACCGGGCCTTTTGTGTGACATTCGTTCTCCTCAGGCGGTATATCTTCTTCTGAAAAGGAAGGAATCCGTCCGGATGTCATTCTCCAGTGCCGATTGGAAGGTTCTTAACGACAACAGGGGAAGCCAATGACCATTACGGACTTTACGGTGTTTCGGAAGAAGGCGCAAGAAACAGCACGGATAAATGGCAGTTTCATCAGAAGATGAGAAAGGAGGGTCTGCGAAGTATTTCTGCATGGCTGTTTCTTAGGGAATGCAACAGAGGAGACAAACTGCCTCGCAATCTCTTCCTATCCGGTGGTGGTAAAACCAGGTATGGTTCGGGGAGTCGCGGCGTGCGGGTATGCGAGAATGCCCATACCCTGCTTCAGGATTTGGGAGCGAAGAGGGAGCGCTTAGGGAAGCACCAGATCGTGGAGCAGATGGTGAGGCGTAGAGTACGGAGTGGATGGTGCATTTGAAAATGGTCGCTTCCATCTGATCCCGTGCGCAAGAAGATGCAGACGCCGCTTCCTTATCGGCAGTGTGTCGGGTTATCTATCGGTGCCTCCGGAGAGTGATCCCAAATTTTATCGCAGGGTGGAAGCGTTTCTGCAGCAGACGGGGAAGGCGCTCGGGTTTGTGAACTGTCTGATGCATGCCGACCTCATCAGACAGCAGGACGATACGCCTTTTCTCATTGAAACCTCCGCCAGACCTTCGGGGCATCACCTGCACGATCTCTTTTACACCGATGGTGACAGGCTTAGATCCCGTTGCTTCCTTCTTGGAGCTTGCTTTTTCCACAAAACGGAGGAGCCGTATTGCGTTCGCAGGACCAAAAGAATGATGATCCGGTATTTTGATCTTCCGAAGGAAGGCTGGAGAAGGTGCCGCAGGGAGAGGAACTGGAGAGGATTTTCCGCTAAGAGATGTTGTCTGCCACCTGAAAAAGGGATGAGATCCGTGAAGTGACTGATGGAGCTTCCCTATGGGGAAGAGGATATTATATTCTGGAAGCAGACAGCGAAGAAGAGTTGCACGCCTGGAGTGCGGAAATCAGAGCCGGTTTTTCCTCATCCGTATAGAATAGCGATCGTCCGTTCGGAGTAGTCGCCTGCGTAGAACAGTTTTCCCTCATCCGTATAGAATGGCGGATGCGATGCGCAGCACCCTTTCGTCGATTGCCGCCTCGCATGCCTTGACCTTGCTTCCCGTATGCTTGCGGGGGAGCAGTTTTGTTTCGGAAAGGATGTTTTTGCAGGGTCTTTTTCTTCCGGAACTTAGCTTTCATCTTCAAAGAACCGGCACAGGAAACAAGACCCGCATGAAGGAAGGCAGAAACGGCAGAGCGTTGATCGCCATCAGAAAGCAGACGGAGGGAAGGCCGCTGGCACAGAGTTCATACAGGGTGTTCTCCGGCGCAAATCGCCAGGTCACAGGAAAGCATCGAGAGGCCATGTCTTTACACCCTGCAGGAGAGTGAAGCGGGGACAGGTTTTTCGCAGGGAGCGGCGCATCCAGGTCCGGGTGGAGACGCCGGCCAGAGCCTGAATCCGGATCCGCTCCCGCTTTGTGTCGCATCCGAAAGGAGGGTAGAAGAGATTTTTCAGAGGATGTTTTCTCCTCCTCCGCAGCAGAGAGAGATTTCGGACCCTTTTCGAATCTGTGGTTTCCTGTTCTCAAAACTGAGGACGCAGAGGAGCATAAGCCCTCCTGCCAGCACCTGTTCGGAATCGGTATAGAGATCTTTTAGTCCGCATCCAGACTCATAATTGATCTATTAGATGGACTGGCAGGTGATAGGACCGCAGGTCATCGATATAAATGGTTTTGACAGAAGAAGGAAGCAGAGCATGCAGCTTCTCCAAAATAAGAGCGGAAACAAAATAGGAATCCACCAGCAGAAAATCCGCCTCCTGTAAGAGGGAGACAAAGGTGACTGCTCCTGCTCCGGCTGGTGGTACTGCTCTCCAGCAGGAGATAGGAATATGGCCCTCTTTCAGGGCATGAAAAACATCTGCACTTTCTTGATTCGAGAACAGGAAGGTGACGTCCGCCTTCCTTTCCTGCAGCGCATGGGCGATGGAGAGGCACCGCATGATAGCTGACCGGTTGCACTTTCGCGGGAAGCATCGGTGCGATGAAAAATCTTTTTCCGGATTTTTTTCTCCTCCCGAATGGGAAGGGATGCCGTTTTGCACATGGGTTCACCAGACATTCTTTTGCAGAAACTCTTCATTGGTCCAGGGGGCTCTTGCCTGAACAAGCAAGCCGTCTTTCTTTTCGACATACAGCCGGAAAAATAATGGATAAACAGAGAGTTAGCAAAGCGTATATCCTCCTGCCAGGTCATAAACGATATAGTCGCCTGCCTGCAAGGGAGGCTCATTTTCGATGGTAAAAAGGCGGTCATATTCCATACAGCTGGCACCGCAGACGATCTGGTACGGGAAGGTTCCTGCCGAGACGGAAGTGTCATCCCCCTTGGATGAGAGGGAGGCTGTCCGCACCAGATGGTGGGGATACCAATGTCTGGTGATCTGCGGATTGAGATTCAACCGGCTTCCGTTTGTGACAAGGTAGGTATGTTCCCGGATTTGTTTCACGTCCAGTACCTGTGTGACAAAGGAAAAAGAAGAGGAAATCAGGGAAACGCCGGGCTCTGCAATCAGAACCAGTTCCTCTCTGGAATAAAAGGGAGCAAGCGCTTCTCCAATCGCCTTCATATAATCGTTGTAATTCGGCTTGTCCGGGATTCCCCCGTAGTAACCGCCTCTCATATCCATATACTTGAGGGGAAGATCAAAGCTCCGCTGCCACCTTACAGGCAGAGGAAGCGAGCACGGTAGACCTTGACCGACCTGGAACGGGTGGAGGAATGGAGATGGAGCCCGTGATTCTGGCATTGGGGATTTGTTTCCGCGGCGGATCACCCCTCCAGCTTCTCCCGCTTTCATAGGCATAGCCGAAGCGATCACCTCTTCCTCCGCCAGAACCTCGTCCGGACAGAGCAGAGAAAGATCAAAGTTGACCCGCAGTCCGACTTCCAGGATTTGGTCCGGATGCCTTGCACAAAAGATCAGCCAGCCATCTGGCTCCCTGGAGGAATCCAGATTGACGAAACCGCCTGAAAGGAGGATTGCCTCAAACACAGGACGGCTTTTGATGGGACCGTTATAGATCATGTGGCTTTTCGAATCCGATTTCTTTTGACCAGATCGTATTCCTTCCGAAACAATCTCACATAGCCGCCCCCTTTCTTTTCACATGGTTGAGCAACCAGGAAGGAGTTAGTTTTTACCGAATAAGAGGGATAAAAGTGCCCTCAGTGCGTGGACATCGCATGTTTGAGAAGAGCAATTTCGGTCCAGCGCCTCTTCTGAGATCTGACAATAGCGGCAGATTGGTATGCAGCATGGCGTTCATCCTTTCGTTATGAGTATTTTAGCACAGGAAGTCCCAGAGGCAGTACTGTTAGCACTCAACAAGAATGAGTGCTAATTATTGACTTTTCTTTTTCTCCGACCACTGGTTTCTAGAGATGTGACGAAACATCCGGTTTATTTTGGAAGAAAAGCAGAAAGGGAGTAGAGATATGGCAGAGAAAAAGGAAATTTATCAATCAATTCGGAGAACATGTTTTCCGATTATAAAAATGGCTGTACAGCGATCATGATATTTTTACAGAGAGGTGATCTCGAATGCCTGTGATGCCATCACAAAGGCGTGAAGAAACTGGATCGATGGGAGATTTTTGCTCCTTCCTGAGGGCTATCGCCCTCGCGTGGATGTGATCCTGAACGACAAGGATAAAACCGTAAAGATTTCGGATAACGAATCGGCATGACGGCAGAAGAGGTGGAGCAGTATATATAATCAGGTGGCCTTCTCCGGTGCGACGGACTTCCTTGAAAAATACAAGGACAAGGATGCAACGGACCAGATCATCGGCCACTTCGGTCTGGGCTTCTATTCGACTTTTATGGTGGCGGACCGGGTGGATATCGATACGCTGTCCTATCAAGAGGGGGCGCATCCTGTACACTGGACCTGTGACGGGTCTTCCGAATATGAAATGGAAGAAGGACAGGGAAGGACGAGTTTCGGTACGACCATCACCCTGCATTTAAGCGACGACTGTCTGGAATTCTGCAACGAATATAAGGCCAGGGAAGTGATTCAGAAATACTGCTTTTCATGCCTTATGAGATCTATCTGTCCAAGGAGCAGGAAGACCGTACCGAAACGGTGAAAGAGAGTGAGAAGAGAGACGACGATATCGTCCTTGAGGAAATCAAGCCGGAGAAAAAAGAAGCGGACAAGAAGCCTGCCGGAGAAGAAGCATCTTCGGATACGAAGGACGGGGAAGCTCGAAGAAGGAAGAAGAGCAGAAGGAAGAAGAGAAGAAATACAAGATTAAGAGAAGACCGGAGCTGCTGAACGAGATTCATCCGCTTTGGATGAAGACGCCACAGGAATGCACGGACGAGGAATACAAGGAGTTTTACTGCAGTCTTTCATGATTATAAGGAGCCTTTGTTCTGGATCCACCTCAACATGGATTATCCGTTCCGGCTGAAGGAATCCTGTATTTCCCGAAACTCAATATCGAATTTGAGTCTGCGAAGGGTGATTAAGCTATATAACAACCAGGTCTTTATTGCAGACAATATCAAGGAGGTCATCCCGGAGTACTCTGATGCTGTTAAAAGGTCAGTCATCGATTGCCCGGATCTTCCTTAAATGTGTCCAGAAGTGCCCTGCAAATGACGTGTTTTGTGACAAAAATTTCAGATTATATCAGCAAAAAGGTGGCAGATAAGCTTGCGGGCTTGTGCAAAACGGACAGAGAGAATTATAATAAATATTGGGAAAGACATTCTCCTTTCATCGGCAGGCTGTCTGAGGGATGATAAATTCTGTGAGAAGATGAACGACTCATATTCTCTTCCGCAATCTGGAAGGAGACTATATCACGCTTCCGGATGCGTTAAAGAGAAGCGACGAAGAGAAAAAAGCGGAAACAGCAGAAGGAGAGAATGGCGAAAAAGTCGAAGCGGAAGTGGTAGACGAAGGCACAGAAAAGCCGGATGATGCAGGGGAAATACGGAACGCAGGAAGACCGAAGGAACTGAGAGAAGATTCGTATTATGTGACGGACGAAAAACAGCAGAGTCAGTATATTAACCTGTTTAAAGAGCAGCACATGGAAGCCTACGTCCTGAAGCATAACATCGATGTGGCGTTTATGCAGCAGCTGGAGAGTAAGAATGAAGGCGTGAAATTCCGCAGGATCGATGCCGATTTGACCGCCGCCTTTACGTCTGAAACTTCGAAAGAAAAAGGAAAAGGAGTTTGAAGAGAGTGCCACCAAGATTGCGGAGATGATGAAGAAGCGCACTGGGGAAGCGATATTACAGTTAAGGTCCAGAAGCTGAAAGATCCGAAAGTTTCTATTCTGACGGTATCGGAGGAAAGTCGCCGGATGCAGGATGACGATGAAGCTGTATCAGCTGAATGGAATGAACATGGGGATTTTGGAGCAGAGGGTCAGACGCTTTACTTAAAATGCAGACCATCCGCTGGTACAGTATGTGATGGGCATCTGCAGGAGGAAGTGTCCGGGAAGCTTTGTCAGCAGCCATATGATCTGGCAAAGTTGCAGAATGCACCGCTTAGCGCTGAGGAAATGACAGCCTTTTTGGCAAGAAGCAACACTGATGATGCTCACTCCCAAGACGGAATAAGAGACATCGATAATAGGAAGCGGATGTCCCTGAAAACAGCAGGCAGGGGCATCCGGCTCTTGGAGGTTGTGGTGAGTAAGACGATTGAGCGTCTTTTGCATGGGCAGTTTTCATACGAAACGGATTCTTGCGTTTTTCGGAAGAAAGGCTGCAGTTAGATCTTTACCGAGAAGTATCAGAGGGAGAGTTTCTATATTGAGGGGCCACAGAGGGACTGGTAGAGGGAGAGTGACTCTTCTGAGGTGAGAATGCAGGTGATTACGCCTGATCGGGGAGCGGAGGACCTCGTCAGCTACCGTTTTGACGCCTTTCCGGACCTCGTGAACGGGGATGTCCTGAAGGGAATTTCCGTATCCTGTCCAACGCAGGGCGAGTATATGCTCCCTTTGTGGTCAGCATCAGGAAGCCCCGATGATGAGCAGCCTCGGTGAAATCAGAATCTGTTCCACTTCGCCAATCTCGCCAAGACGGCTCGGAAAAGAAGCGGTTGCGCTTTTCTATTCGGAGCATTTTGCGCGCCTGTTTCAGGGACCGATGCACAGAGATGAAAGCATTTACAGAGGCTTGCAGAATCATCCTGGGGAAGAGACGCCATGTAGAAGAGTTCCTGTTAGCAATTCATAAGAAGCTCCCGGTAGAATTCATTCCGGATCGCAAGGAGATTATATATCGCAGACAGGACCTCATCGAGGACGGGCAGGATTCGATCCTGATCGGCGCGGGGTTCGGTTACTGCGAACTTTTTGTGTCTACGGATGCTTCTTTTCTGGTTCCTGAAAAAGATCATCTCACGGAAGAAGATTTTTATAGGGAACTCCTGCAGGCTTCCGTTTCGAATTGATGTTTCCAGGCTGCATGAGGGGCTGAATCTGGGGGCGATTACTTTTTCCAATCCTTACGTCAAAATGGTGATTCGCATCCGCATAGAACCTCCGGAGAAGGGAACCCTTTTAGGAGTGCGTCTCAGAAAGAGACAGCTGACCATCCGGTTAATGAAGCTTTATGAGTCGTTCCGGTTAAAGAAGAGAACATCGCACAGCTGGATGAAAGAGGCGGAGAAGCTGTTAGAAGAAATGCTGGCGCTGGACTGAAGAGGATCTCTCCTTTTTGCTATACCAGGCGCACTTCCTCATTACCGTAGACAAGGTAGAAGAGGGAAAAGAGATTCTGAACCGTCTCGCGTGACTGGCTGACGCAAGGAGAAATCGAGGAAGAAGTCTACTGCTATTATCTGTATTAACGACCCTGGCCGGGAGAGACGATGACCAGATTCGGGAAATTGCAGAACAGATTGAAGAAATCTTTCATGAGAACTCGGACAACTGGCGAATTCGCCTGGCTCTTGCAGTTTGTCTCGAGGAATTTCGCCTCAGCAATGCCAGGAAGTGGGAGCTGTTAAAAAGACCAGTTTGCCAGAGGGTGTCGCAGCCTGATTCTGTATGTCGAGGCACTGCAGATCATGATGCAGCATCCTCCATGCTTGTCCGTTTGGATCCCTTTTACGATTTATATGTTCCGCTTTCTGCGCCAGAAACGATTTCCTCACGGTGGAGATGGCAGATCAGGCGGTCTTTTTGGCGTCCAGAGCCAAAACCTATGATGCGGATCTCCGTTCCATTTTAGAAGCCTGCTATGCAGCTCAGACCGCAGACGGATACCCTGGAGGCATTGTGCAGGGTACTGATTGCGGGAGAGAAGACGGATTCGCGTGCGCATGAATATTATGTACAGGGCGTTGCCAAAAATCTTCATCTGAACGGCATCTTCGAACTCTATATGATGTCGCTGGCACGGAATGAGAATGGGGAGATTACGGAAGAGATCCCGAAGTCCGTCCTCATTTTCTTTTCCTATCAGAATGCGTTAGACGACTGCAGAAGCGCCATCCTCTATCGTTACCTCTATGATCACAGGAACAGCTGCCGGAGCTTTATGAACAGCACTTTTCCCCAGAATCCGTGCCTTTGTCGTCAGTGCCATTTCCAAGCGAAGAACCGGAGCCAATCTGGGCGTGTTGTACAAGGCTTTTCTGGACGAATCCATGGTCAACGCACAGTGAATGCCGATGCAGTGTTGGAAGTCTTGTATACGGCACAGGTGCGCGTGCAGAACTCCCAACATCAGTGAAGTGGTCGTTCTATACGAGGAAACGGCGAAAGAGATGCATTACCCCGTGGAGAGAAGGGCGCGCGGGCACCGCTTTACGGAGGGAGTTATGATTCTGTTAGCAAGTCCACGGAGGCGAGAGGTTTGCCTCGGGGGTACCTTATGCGATCTGCAAGTGGATGATTCCGGGGAGGTTGTCTCAACTGGTTGGTCCCTTCATCCGCAGTGGAGAGGGAAATCTGAGCCTCTACTTGTGCAATCATAGCAAAAACTGTGATGAGATTACGATGGAGAATGTCTCCAGGTTCAAGGAACTCTTAGAGGAGGAACTGCGCCCTCTTATAAAAACAGACCTCTATCACAGGCTCTTACGCTTTTACTACGAAAACGGTTTTCATAAGCAACTGAGCGAATGCCTGTTGCAGTTAAAGCCCCAGAATCTGAGCGGAAGAGAGAGGGGCGAGTACCTGGAGATGTGGATGGCAGCGGGAAACTGGGAGAAGGCCCTTTCCTGGCTGGTTAGCTTTGGCACCTATGGCATTGATCCCAAGACGGTCCTCAAACCTGTACCCAGATGGATGATTTGGGAGAAGAGGGAAGAAAAAGAGGAAGGACCCTCGTCTCATCGAAACGTTCTTCTATGCCTTTCAGAAGGGGAAATACAACAGCACGCTCTTGCAAACCCTGTGTGCCTGTTTTTGGGACGACGAGGGAGATGCGGGACGTTTATACGTTGCCCTGTCCATGGAGTGTGGATGCAGAGGAACTGTCCGAGAGGCTGCTATTGCAATGCTTTATACGGGCGCCTTTGTCGGCGAGCAGACCGATATCTTTCTCGATCCTAGTGTGCAAAAAGCAGGAAGGATTTGGAACTGGCCTTTTGGCACAGGCCTCCTATGACCATTTCGTCAAGGAGAAGCTGCCCAATGCCTTCCTGTATCAGCAGATGGAGCAGGTGGCAAGAGGGGCAGAAGCTCCGGTGATCTGTCTGATTGACTATTCGAAGTACGCTTCGGAGCACAGGAGAGATGGGAGCAGAAGACCTCATTCCTGTTTTAAAAACTGATGGTGCATGGGGCTCTTCTTTCCGTTCTTTATGGAATTTTGCAGGATCTGCTTCCGAAACTTGCCCGTTTTTCTGATCGAGTGATGCTGGTTTACCGCAGGCGCCCGGGAAGAATTGTACGGTGCATTATCTGTTAAACAAAGATACGGAGCCGCAGGAAGACTATGAATCCAGACCGATGAAGGAAATGTATGATAGCGTCTATATCGCCTCCTTTATCCTGTTTTTCGGAGAGCAGGTCCAGTATTATATTACAGAGGACCGGATCGGAGAGGCGGGAGAGAGGGCGGAGCAGCTGACCCAGAGCGGGACGTTGCAGCGCAGCGATATCAGAACTTCCGGAAAGGGGAGTCGCTTTTCCATGATCAATGATCTGATGGTGGCAGGAACGTTGAGCGACCATGATACCTTTTGACCATCTGGCAGAAGAATATTTCAGGACGGGCTTCATTTCCAATTATATTTTTCAACTCAGCATGTCCAAAAAGGGGATGAGAGAGAACGAAAGCCGTGAGGCGGAAGAGGAAAGATGATTTTCAAAGACGGTTCGAAAGTGAAATATATACTGGGCTATGATCTGGGGAACAGGTTTCTAGATCAGCTATCTTGCAGACCATGAAGAGGAGCCCAGGACCTTTTCCTGCTGGCGGGAGCGGAGGCCTTTGATATTCCCACCTTTTTGGCGAAGCAAAGAGGAGTGAACCAGTGGTTTTTCAGGGGCAGAAGCTAAGAAACAGGTACAGGAGGGAAGGGCAATCCCTTTGGTGCGGACCGTTAACGGCGGCACGGAGAGGGGAAGAAATTCTACTCGACGAAGCTTCTTTCGATCCGGTTGCGCTTCTTTCCTTTTTATCAAACGCAGCCTTGCGATGCTTTCCATGGAACTGGATCCGCACCATTGAAGCGATCATGTTCACGACCAGACAGATGGATGAGACCATGGTCCATGTCTTGCAGCAGGTACAGAAGGCGCTGACGCTTCCCATCATGTTATTTTTGAAAAATTGTGAGGAAAGCCTGTTTTATTATATTTTTGAACGAGAAAGATGCCTACCGCGGTCATCGATGTGATTGCTTGTGATTTAAAGGCGGATCAGGCGCTTTTCCTGTATGATCTTTCTTTTGACCAGAAAACCACGCCGATTGTTGCCACGGTAACGATGCGGACGTATGAGGAGATGGCCTCATCATAGGAAGGACTCCCGGAGGAAGCGGTAGCGCGGGAAAAAGCCCGGGATATGCTGGATGAGGAATTTTTGTCGATTGCAGAAGGCTTTTGCAGAGGACGGGTGATTTCTTCCATCTATTTGCTCGGGGACGGCTTTAAGGACAAGTGGATGAAACGCTCCCTCTCCTATTTGTGTCGCACCAGAAAAGTGTTTCAAGGGACCAACCTCTTCAGCAAGGGAGCTTGTTTTGCGCTGAGGCAGAAACTGCTCAGGCAGGGAGATTCCCCCAAATTTCTTTCTTCTGGGAGAAGACAAACTTCGCTCCAATCTGCAAGAGTTCAGGTGCTCTCCAAAGGAGAGGAGATCTCATTATCCGCTCTCAGAAGCTGGCATTAACTGGTACGATGCCACAGCCAGTGTGGATTTGATTCTTCTTCAGGGAAGCACTCTTTATATTCAGTCCACCCCTCTTGCGGGCGGAATTGCACATCCGCTTTGTTTGCAGCTCCAGATTCCCCAGGATAGGGAGGAGAGAACCACCAGGATTCGTCTTGCCCTGCAGATGAGTGCGGCAAACAGGTTGCTTGTCACCGCCATTGATATGGGGTTTGGCGACTATGTACAAACGGGAGATGCGCAGCTTTCATGCAGAATTTCAGGTTTGATCCGAGGGCGGTGTAGACCAGAGAACAGAGGCGGAAGGAGTTTCCATGACCAATGTCATGCTTTGTACCGGAACTTATGCACAGACACCTTATTTTTGGAAGAAGCCGGATCTGCAGCTTCATTCCATGGAGGAGATGTGTTTTTATATTGTGAGGAATCGTTACCTGATTGATCAGGATTATTTTGATCACTTCTGGTAAACTGGATTCGGGAAGAATGTTCCATGGGGAACTGGCAGACCGATTGGATGATCTGCTCTATCGGAGCGGGCGGCGTGGTCGATCTGTGCATGGAGATTCTGCAGGCAGTCGGATACAATACACCCGAGGAGATCGAGAAAACAAGAGAAACGCTGACAAACAACACGGATATGGATATCTACGAGAAACATCTCGCACAGGCGGATTTCCTTGTGGAAAATCAGAAATATTCCCAGGCTTATGCCGCTACGAGGAGTTAAAGCAGAGCGCACCGAAGGGAGATCTGAGCTGCAGGCGCAAATTCTTTTATAATGAAGGTATATGAATACGCGATTGTACGATTCTTTGAGGAGGCGGCGACCTGCTTTCAGAGCGCTCTATGAAATGGATCATCTCCCGGTCGTATTTGAGCTATCTCTCTGCGCTGCGTCTGGCGATGCCGGAGAAGGAATATGTAGATCGCGTTTCCAGATCGGCGGGCATACCAGTTTTCTCGACGCTGGAATCCATGATTCGGGAAGCGGAAGAGGCGTATGCAAAGAGCACGGAATATCAGATGATCAAGCAACTTTTCCGCTATCGCAGGGACGGATTGACCAAACAGTATTATGCGCTGGTAGAGAAAATCACAAGAGATCAAAGAGAGGCTTACAGGCAGGCAGTACAGGAAGATGGAGAAACACGGGGGCGGACGGAATTGTTTAAACGAATGAGAGGAAAGGACAGACCGTTTCGAAGGAGATGACAGAGGGATGCAGAGGAATATCTGACAGACGCCTCGGAAGAAGACGATCGGTGGAAGAGGACGATCGCAGACGCGGGGGAGTTCGGAAGAGGAAGATGGAGAGGCTGTTTCTTTTCTACCGAAGGATCTTGACAGCGCCGGGCAGGAGCGAAGAGAGATGCTGACTCAGAGGAGGCCCTCCCTCCGCCAGGTGAAACCGAGAGGAACCGGAAGCAGAAAAAGAGGAAGAAGCTGGAAGGTCTCAATGGGAAGATCCGGCGACCGTGCTGCCTATGTGGAAGATTGCCTGGCGAGAATGCTGGAAGGAGCCAGAGAATCGAATCGCTGCGCTATGAATACAATCGCGTCAGCATCTCCATCCGGGATATGGAGAAGATTTCGGAGTTAGGAGTGAGGAACGCAGAAAGATCTTTTCTTTGCGGAAAAAGATTGCAGAAAAGGAGGAGGAGCTTCGGACGCTTTCCGGCCGGGAAGGACAGATGACCGACCTGCAGTAGGGGAGGCTCGAGCAGCTCAGCGAGGATCCGGACAGTTCCCTCTCCAAATATGAAGAAGCGGAGGAGATGCACCGCAAAATCCGCAGCGACTTAAAGCGACTGGAGGATGAGAAGGAAGCCTCCATGATGAGGGAGGAGGATCTGGAAAAAGTCCTCACGGGAACGCGTACACTGGGGGTCACCTGTTTTATTACCTTCCTAGCGCTCACGGCGTCCTGCTGGCGCTACATACCATGCTCGCCTTTGAGGTGGTCTATGGTTGCACGGCAGCCGCCCCGCTTTCCGCTCTTTCCATTGTTTCCCTCTATATGCGCAATACGGCGGCGCATCGGCATTTGAAGCAGGCACAAAAAAAGACATCGAAGTTGATTCTTTTACAGAATACCGTTAAGATACGCTATGTCAATAATCGGAATCTGCTGGATTACTATGCCTGAAAATTCGGGGTGAAAAAGGCGGAGGAGCTCAAGCATCTCATTGCCTGCTATGAGACGGAGAAGGACTCATCGATGCAAGCATCAGGAAAAGCATGAATCAGATGGAGGAGATGAAAAACCGTCTGGAAGAGTTGCTTACGAAAAATGATGTCCAAATGCCCAGATATCTGTTGAAGGAAGTGTCTTATCTCACAAACAGGGAGGAAAGTTCCTATCTGAGGCATAAACTGCTGTCACAAAGCGAAGTCTTTGCGGAAAAGAATGGATTATAACCAGCAGGAGGTCATCGGCGGAGCAAAAAATGATATCAGAGAACTGGGCAGACGCTATCCGAGGCACGCAAAGGAGATTGCGGCGCAGGTAGACCGTTTCACGGAGAAGATGGAGCGGATGGAAATGCCCGTGACCATGAGCAGGGGGGAGGCTTCCGCATGAATCAGACAACCAATAGTTATCAATCACCGCTATGCGAGAGATATGCCAGTCCGGAAATGCAATATCTCTTTTCACCCGATATGAAATTCACGACCTGGCGCAAGCTGTGGATCGCTCTTGCCGAAGCCGAAAAGGAGCTGGGACTTCCAATTACGGAAGAGCAGATTGAGGAGTTGAAGCGTCATGTGAGCGACATCAATTATGAGGTGGCAAAGGCCAGAGAAAAAGAAGTCAGACATGACGTGATGAGCCATGTTTATGCTTATGGATGCCAGTGCCCGAAGGCAAAGGGAATCATTCACCTCGGAGCGACCAGCTGTTATGTGGGAGATAATACGGACATTATTATCATGCAGGGGCACTTCGCCTCGATTCGTGCCAAACTCATCAATGTGATCGAGAGGCTGGCACCTTTTCCAAGGGCGAACAGAGGATCTTCCGACGCTTGCTTTTTACGCATTTTTCAGTCGGCGCAGCCGGACGACGGTCGGGAAGAGAGCATCTCTCTGGCTGCAGGATCTTTGTTTCGACTTAAAGCGATCTGGATTATGTGCTTTGCGGCATGAAGCTTCTGGGAAGCAAAGGGACGACAGGAACACAGGCGGCCTTTTTGGAACTGTTCGAGGAGATATCGATAAGGTCGATCGGCTGGAGGAGTTGATTGCCAGAAAGATGGCTCAGCAGCTGCGTATCGGTTTCGGACAAAACCTATTCCAGAAAACAGATATGAAGGTGCTGAATGTCCTTGCGGAATTGGTGCCAGTGCAACCAAGATGGCAAACCGATTTACGGCTTTTTGCAACACATGAAAGAAATCGAGGAGCCGTTTGAAAAAGAACCAGGTAGGCTCCAGTGCCATGGTTTATAAGCGCAATCCGATGCGCTGCGAGCGGATCTGTTCGCTTTCCCGTTATGCCATCACCAATGTGATGAATGCGGCGCAGACGGAGACGGGCAGTGGCTGGAGAGAACACTGGATGACTCCGCCAATAAGAGGTTGTCGGTGCCGGAGGGGTTTCTTACCATTGACGGGGCTTTTGGACCTGGTCATGAATGTCATCGCGACGGACTCGTGGTTTATCCCAGGTCATTGAGAAACATCTGATGCAGGAGCTTCCCTTGATGGCAACCGAAAACATTCTCATGGATGCGGTCGCCAGGTGGAGACAGGCAGGAGTTGCACGAAAAAGATCCGAGAGCTGTCGATGCAGGCGGCAAAGAGGGTCATGGAAGAAGGGCTGGACAACAACCTCTTAGATTTAATTGCCGGGATGCGGCTTTTTCCTCTCAACAGGCAACAGTTGCAGGAGAGAATGGATCCGAAACTTTATACTGGCTGCAGTGCACACCAGACGGAGCGTTTCTTGAAAGAAGTGGTGGAACCGATCCTGGTGGAAAAATCGTGAAATTTTCTAGGCAGAAAGTGTGAAATTAAGGTATAATGCGTAAGGATTGCAAGAAGTTCTGTATCCAAAATCAAATCGCATCTTCGTTGTAGGATCAATCAGAAGAGCCAAGAAGAGAGGTAAGATGGTTAGAGCAGTGGTAGGTGCCAACTGGGGAGATGAAGGGAAAGGCAAGATCACAGATATGTTAGCGGATTCTGCAGATGTTGTCGTCAGATTTCAGGGAGGTGCGAATGCCGGTCATACCATTGTGAATGCCTATGGCAAATTTGCCTTGCACACCCTTCCTTCCGGCGTGTTTCATTCCAATATCACCAACGTGATCGGCAATGGCGTGGCGCTAAACATTCCCGTGTTAATGAAGGAACTGGAGTCTATTGTTTCACAGGGAGTGCCCAGGCCGAAGCTTTTGATTTCTGACCGCTGCCAGTTTATCATGCCTTACCATGTCCTGTTTGATCAATACGAGGAGGAAAGACTCAGGCAAATCGTTCGGTTCGACCAAATCCGGAATCGCACCGTTCTACTCGGATAAATATGCGAAGATCGGCTTTCAGGTGGCGGATCTCTCTGATGAGGGTCGCCTGAGAGGCGATTGGATCGTATTCTGGTGCAAAAATATTCTCCCGGAGCATCTGTATCACAAGCCGAAAGATGGAGACAGACGATTTGATGCAGGAACTTGCCGGATATCGCAAACAGTAGAGCCCTCACATCGCAGATACCGCTTCTTTCCTGAAAATGCAATTGCAGAAGGAAAGACCATCCTCCTGGAAGGACAGCTGCAGGAACCATGAAAGATCCGGATCACGGGATCTATCCGATGGTCACTTCTTCTTCCACGCTGGCAGCTTACGGCGCTATTGAGCGGGAATTGCCCTTATGCCATTCAGGATGTGATTGCAGTGACCAAGGCGTATTCCTCCGCCGTCGGTGCAGGGGCCTTTCGTTTCGGGAGATTTTTCGGAGAAGAGGCAGATGAGCTGAGACACCGCGGAGGAGACGGAGGGGAGTACAGTCACGACGGAAGACCCAGGAGAGTCGGCTGGTATGATTGTGTGGTTTGCAGGTATGGATGCCGACTGCAGGGGGCAACGGAGGTTGCCTTTCACGGTGGTGGATCCGTTAGGCTATCTGGATGAGATTCCGGTTTGCGTTGCCTATGAAGTGGACGGAAAGCAGATCACGGACTTTCCGGTGACTGCCAGGTTGGAAAAGGCAAAGCCTGTTTTTGGAGAAGCTTCCCGGCTGAGGCGACATCTGCGGGATCCGCACCTATGAAGAATTGCCGGAAGCCGCAGGAATTATATCGAATTCATCGAACAGAAAAATCGGCTATCCGATCACCATGGTTTCCAATGGCCCCTGTAACGAGGACATTATTTACAGAAAGAGTCCTCTGCACATGAATAAGAGCAACAACCATCAAGGGGTCCGTAGCACAGAAGTCTGAAAAGGAGAAGACGTCTGTGGGCAGTCTGCGGTCTGTTCCTCTCTTGGGATTGTATTTGTATTTCATTTTACGGATGCTTTCCGGCGGGATGCGAGTGGAGAAGCGCTCGCTTCCCCTGCTCGGCGCCATGATCAGTCTGCCGATTCTCCTGTTTTCTGATGGCGTTTGGGTCTTCAGAGCATGAGGAAGAGGCAAGCGAATGCCAAATCGAAAAGGAGGAGAGAGTTCCGACGAGAAAATTCACAAAATAGACATAGAGACAGAAGTTAGAATCTATGCTAAGATATTGAGAGTTGCTTAACAAGTTTGTAATGGTTTTGCAAACATCTGCGCTCCCGTAGTTCTAATGGATAGAACGAAGGCCTCCGACGCCTTTAATGCAGGTTCGATTCGTCGGCGCATTATTTTTGTACAGGGGAAGCTGACGAGTAATGAGAATCATGCGGAAGAAATCATCCTGCGTTCACGACGAGAAAGAAGCAAGACAGGCAGTCAGAAAAAGCGCAGACGCCGATTAAACAGAATCAGCAGCGTGTTCATGAATTAGTAATATATCACAAGAAAAGGGTGATGCTTGCAGTCCTCGGCATTTGCCTGGTAGGGGTAGTGGTACTGGCGTTTCATGCCACCCGCCCCTCCGGTAAGACGAAGGGGTCTAGTGCGGCACAGACGATGACCTCCGATGTGTATGCGATACCGGATGTACCTCTGGAGAAAAATGCCTATGAAAAGGTGAATACCGTCATCCATCAATATTATGATGCTTATGCAGCCGGTGACATTGATACCATCGCCTCAATCTCGAAGGCATGTCCGAGACGACCAAGACCAGGTTGAAAGAAGTTTCCAAATACATCGAACCCTTCCTCAAGGTGGAAGTATATACCCAAAGCCGGGTCCCGTCGATGGCAGTTATATCGCCTACGTGGACGAAGAATACAAATTCAAGGATTATGAGACGCCGGTTCCGGGCATGGAGACCTATTATATCTGCACCAGGAAGGATGGCAGCTGCTATATCAACCTGGCGGAGAACGACGAGGCGACGTCGGATGACATCAAGAAGATTTCATTAGAAGACGACGTGATTCGGACCTGAACAACAAGATCACGGCTGATTATAATGAAATGGTCGATAAGATAAAAGTTAAAGATTTTTCCAGCAAGCGTTTTACGACAATATCAATAAGGCTGCAGCAGCTGCGCTTGCAGAAAACGGCGGTTCTTCAGGACAGTGCCACTGCATCAGAAAGCAGCGCTTCAGCGAGTGCGGCAGCTTCTGGTGCTTCCACACTAAAGCGCCGATGCGGAAGCAGTGCCACAGCCGGTGCAAATGGCAGCACCGTTAGCACAGAAGGGCACAAACCGGAGATACTGGAGAGGAAACAGGCAGCAGCGGCGGATACAGCAACTGACCCAGCAGACGGCCGCTCGGGAGCCGGGAAACCAAGGCTGCAGAGCAGAAGCAGACAGCGTCCGGAAGCGACAAGATCAAGGCAAACGATGTGGTCAATGTCCGGAAGTCGCTTTACCAATGCAGAGTCCTTGGAAAAACGACGGTCGGCTCGGTCTATACCAGAATCAAGGTAGAAGACAACGCTGGAGTAAGATTAAGTTCGAAGGCGGAGAAGGATATGTCAAGACCGAATACTTCGAAAAGGTGAAGGCGGGAGAATCGTCCCTCTACCACCAGCAAAGAACAGGCAAAGACGGAAACAACGAAATCGAAGTCGAGTTCCATCAGCAAGACGCACACGCTGAAGGATACTGTAAAACATTCGGGAGAAGGCTTCACCAGCGCATCCTGTGTGGCAGTAGCTACGCCCAGGAAACGGTCAATGTCCTTGAGGTTCGCCCAGACGGATGGGGCAAAGGTTTCGTCAATAAGAAGACAGGCTATATTAAGACGGAATATTTAAAGTAAAGGATAGAAAGCAGAGCAGGCAGAAATGCCTGCTCTACGTAAAAGGAGCATTTATGTTTGGAAGAATTCGTAGGAATCATAGGGGACCGGTGCGATCGCGAAGGAAGATGGCGGCCACGATCAAACATACGAGAGGTCTCAGCCTCTATGCTGTCGGATCCAGAGAACAGGAAACGGCAGAGAGTTTTGCCTCCGAGTTTAAGTGCAAAAAGGCCTACGGTTCCTATGAAGCCTGTGCAGGATAGCAGGCAGATCTGGTCTCATAGTCTGCGCCAAACAGCGCACATTATGCGACTGTGCCAAACTGGCATTAAACAATGGGAAAATCGTTCTGGCTGGAAAAACCGTTTATGCTGAACGAGAAACAGGCGCAGGAGATTCTGGATTTGGGAAAAGAAAAGGGCTCTTCGTACAGGAGGCGATGTGGACACGCTTTTTGCCTCTTGCTGCGGAGATGCAGGAAGTAATTGCGTGAGCGGCCTGATCGGGATGTACGAGCCTGACAGCCCACATTCTGTGCACCGATTGCAGGACAAACAGAGGATCGCGGATCCGGCACTCGGAGGGGAGCGCCCTGGATATGGGCGTCATGCAACCTACCTTTTGCTCTCTCTGTGGCGATGAAGTTTCGACATTGCTCTCTGCAAGTAAAAATTCCTGGGAGCAGACGAACAGACGGGGATTTTTGCTCCGCTATGCAGACGGGAAAGTGGCCTCTCTCACCTGTACGGCGTTAGCTCCCGGCAAACATGAGGAGTGATTGTACGGTAGCGGGCTATTTTGCTGACGGACGGCATCACAAAGTTTCAAATCCTTTTCGCTTTATGGACAATCATAGGGAAGAGGATCTTCCGAAAGAGGGCAAAAACATAAGGACGGTTATTCTATGAGCTCTGGCTTCCGCTTCTGCACTGCGGGAGCAGAAGGAAGCGTGTGAGCAGATGTCTCATGAAAGCACCTTGAAGATCATGAATATGATGGACTTCATTAGAAAACAGATCAGGGTGAGCTATCCCCGAGAGGAATAAAAACTCGCTTTGAAATCCCTGGAATTTTTGGATAATTTTTCTTGTTTGCGAAAAATGCAGCGCTTATAATAGGATACCGATGTCAAAAGATTTCCTAAATATAGAGGAAGAAATTTTTTGGCACGCAGAGGTTCCATTTTTATAAGCCCTCCAAAGGGAGAAAGGATCATCAAATGTCATACGTAGATGAAGCTTATCAGTATTTGCAGAGAAGAATCCGGATCAGCCTGAATTTTTGCAGGCGGCGAGAAATCTGGAATCTGATCCGCGTTGTGGTAGAAGCGGATGAAGAAACCTATCAGAAGCGCTTTTGGAGCGTTTTTTAACACCGGAGAGAATCATCCAGTTCCGCGTACCGTGGGTAGATGATCACGGACAGGTCCATGTGAACAACGGATACCGTGTGCAATACAGTTCTTCGATCGGACCCTATAAGGGGAGGACTTTAGCCATCCTCCGTCAACTCCAGCATCATTAAATTCCTGGGTCTGGAGCAGATCCTCAGCATTCTCTGACCGGGCTTCCGATCGGTGGCGGCAAGGGCGGTTCCGATTTCGATCCTCACGGAAAGAGCAATCAGGAAGTCATGCGTTTTTGCCAAAAGCTTTATGACGGAACTGGTTCGCCATATCGGTCCCAATACGGATGTGCCGGCGGGAGACATCGGTGTCGGTGGCAGAGAAATCGGCTATCTCTACGGTCAGTACAAGAGGATCCGGGATTCTGATGAGCAGCGTGCTGACCGGAAAGGGCCTTACCTATGGAGGGTCTCTGGTCAGGACGGAAGCCACCGGTTATGGTCTTCTCTATCTGACACAGGAACTGATGAAGTGCCACGGCATGGACCTTTCGGAAAGACGGTCTGTGGTTTCCGGTGCCGAAATGTAGCGATCTATGCGATTGAAAAAGCGAAACAGCTGGGGGCTCATGTCGTGACCCGTCCGATTCCACCGGTTGATCGGTGACCCGGAGGGCATTGACGTTTCTCTGTTAAAAAGAGGTGAAGGAAGTCAAACGCGCAAGGCTCACCGAATATGCGAGCAAGCGTCCTCTGCAGAATATCGCTGAGCGGGAAGGCGTCTGGAGGTGAAGGCGATGTGGCGCTTCCGCGCAACGCAGAACGAGCTGCAGTTAGATGATGCGAAGACCTTGGTGGCAAAACGGAGTCAAGGTAGTTTGCAAGGGGCAAATATGCCGACCACCATCGAGGCAACAGAATATTTCGCAGAAGAACGGTGTTCTCTTTGTCTGCGGCAAGGCATCCAATGCGGGCGGTGTGGGCAACCAGTGCGCTGGAGATGAGCCAGAATGCGGAGAGGCTTTCCCTGGACCTTTGAAGAGGTCGATGAAAGCTCCAACAGATCATGGTACATATTTACCATAATATCGATGAGGCAGCCAAACAGTACGGAATGGAAGGAAACTACGTGGCAGGAGCCAATATCGCCGGATTCCGCAAGGTACTGGAAGCGATGCAGCCAGGGAATCGTTTGATGCGGCAAGTCTAAGGGAAACAATCCTAAGGAGAAGCGGACGAGCAACGTTTCATGCGGCCAGTCTGAGGAAAAGTGGTCGAATGAAAACAGCTGAATGCAAGATGAGAAACATCCGGTGATACGGGGCGCAAAGTCCGCAGCCGGATGTTTCGTTCCATAAAAAGGGGATTATGAATAAGGCAGGGGTACTGGAGATTCGCAAACAATTCACGCAGGAAAAGATGTACGATCGACCGGATCTGTTCCTGCTATGTCAACCATGAGAAGGAAAAAGCTTTTTCGTTTCGCATCGATCCTTCGGCTCTCTTCCGGAAGAGGAGACTTTAAATACTTGGAACTCTTCAAACATACGCTTGGGGAACCTTCGGCAAGAATCTGCCTCGATGTCTTTTTCCGCTAGAGGAGGAGATGACTGGCGGAAAGCAGGAATTTCTGCTGAAACTGCGGGATAGCGGGCTGAAGGACGAGGCACTCGTGGATGAGTTTTTCGACCTGCGTGATTGCCAGTGTGCAAACGGAGAGAATGCTATATCATTCCGGTGCATAGCTCCTATGACGTTCCCGGCGTTACGAAAGACGGCATAGAAATGGAGGATGCCCGAGAATGTTCCATGAATATCTGCTTTGCTCCATTTGTCCGGTAACGCTTTCCAAGGCGGGACTGGGTTATAATGAAGAGAAAAAATGTCATCGAAGAACGCAATCGGGACTGGCAGGTGGAGCAGCCGGAAAGGGGCTTTGTTTCCTGCCTTCATCGACCGCGCTTCGGATATTCATGAGCTTTTTGTATTTATCAAAACCGGATGAGTTACATCCGGAGATGATCGAAGCGCTGTTCGGTACGGTGCCGCCGCTGTCCTCAAAGGATCAGAGAGAAGGCTTCCAGGAGATCGCAGGAAACCATCGGAGAAGACGGCGATTATGCTATTATGCAGAATATCCATGAGAATTTGAACCAGATGATGGAAGACCATGAGGAAGAAAAGGAGATCTCTCTTTCCAAAAAGGAGGTCAAACAGCTGCTGCAGGATTCCGGAGTGGAGCAGGAGAGCTGGAGCAATTTGACAAAACGTTTGAAGCCTCCTTCAGCAGGGAAGATTATCCGCTTCTGGCAGAAATATTGCCAATACAAGGAAGTTTGAGTTGGAAACGCCCGATGTCATCATCAAGGTGAATCCGGAACGGCGGATCTGGTGGAAACCAGATGGATTGACGGCAGGCAGTGTCTGGTCATCAAGGTGGATGATCACATTGAGGTGAACGGAGTGCAGGTGAGGACCCTGCGCACACCGGGGCAGCCAAAATTCGTTCTTTGCGGTAACAGAGGAACGGGTGGAGATAGATACAGGTAAAAAGGGGAAATGATGTTAAAGACGTTAATGGCGCAAATCAAGGAATTCAAATGGGTGTCCATCCTGACCCTGTCTGGATGATTGGAGAAAGTGATTTGCGAAATGATCATCCCGAAATTGATGGGAAGTTTGGTGGACAGGGGAATGAGGCGGAGATCTGTCTTATATTTTTCGCATCGGGCCTGGTGATGTTGGTCGTTGCACTGATCGGTCTTCTCTCGAATCCTGGGGCCTTCGGAGCCAAAGCTTCCGCAGGGTTTGCCAGAATTTGAGAAAGACGATGTTCGACCATATCCAGACCTTCTCTTTGCCAGCATCGATCGTCTTTTCCACTTCGACCTCGTCACCCGATTGACGACGGATGTGACCCGAAATTCAGAACGCCTATCAGATGATTCTGCGGATGGCGCTGCGGGCGCCGGCCTCTCTGGTGATTGCCTTGCCATGAGCTTTTAATCAGCGTGAAGCTTTCGCTTGTTTACCTGGTGGCGGTCTTCTTCTCGAGTCTCGTGATGGTTTATATGATGCGCACGGTGGGACCCATGTTCCCAGAAGGTATTCAGGGCGCTGACGACGAACTGAACGAAAGCGTCCAGGAAAATGTTTCGGCGATTCGTGTGGTAAAAGCCTATGTCCAGAGAGGATCACGAAATCAGCCGCTTTGAGAAGGCGGTGGCAGGGATTTATCAGATGTCAGCAGACGGAAGGCAAGATGGTTACCATCTTCCCGATCATGCAGGGAACAGTTTACGTCTGTATCCTCCTGATCTCTTATTTCGGGGCAAAAATGATAGTCGGTGGCCAGGCGGCTTCTTCGTTCGGCCAGGTGTTAACCACCGGGGATCTCATGAGCCTGCTTGCCTACTGTATGAATATCCTGATGAATCTGATGATGCTTTCCATGGTCTTTGTCATGATTACCATGTCTCGCGGCAAGTGCGAGGAGAATTGCGGAAGTCATTGAAGAACAGAGCACGATGCAGAACCCGGAAAAATCCTCTGTTTGTGGTGGCGGACGGAAGCGTGACCTTTGACCGGGTCTGCTTTTTCTTATAACAAAGAAGCGGAAGAGCCGGTTTTTGCAGGACATCAGCTTCCATGTGGATGCCGGCGAGATGATCGGCATCATCGGAGGAACCGGCTCCTCCAAATCCACCCTGGTGAGTCTGATCAGCCGCCTGTACGATACGGATAGCGGAAGCGTGCAGGTGGGAGGAAGAGATGTGCGAATATGACCTGGAGGCACTGAGAAATCAGGTCTCCGTGGTAGCTTCAGAAAAATGTACTTTTTCCGGAACGATTCTGGAAAATCTGCGCTAGGAAACAAAGATGCCGGAGAAGAAGAATGCAGAGGGCGGCCCTTGCACTGCGCCGATGAATTTATTGAACGGATGCCGGAAGGATATCACACCTATATCGAGCAGGGAGGCAGCAATGTGTCCGGCGGTCAGAGGCAGCGTCTGTGTATTGCCAGAGCGCTCCTCAAAAAACCGAAGATCCTGATTCTGGATGATTCCACCTCGGCGGTGGATACGGCAACGGACGCCAGGATTCGTGCGGCACTGCGGGAGGAAATGCGAGATACGACCAAGTTCATCATGCCCAGCGGATTTCCGAGCGTGAAGGACCGTGACAAAATTATCGTCATGGATCAGGGGTAGGATCGACGCTTGACGACACACGAGAATCTGATGGAGAAGAACCGGATTTACCGCGAGGTCTATGTCCCGCAGACGGGTAATACCGATCTGACAATCTGTAAGGAGAAATCATGGCAGAGGCAGAAAGCAAAAACGGGAAGAGGATGGGGAGAGGGCAAGGAACGGTCCAATGCCGAAACTGGAGCATCCGTGGAAACTGTTATCCAGGCTTCTGAAAATATGTTTTTGGTCGTTACAGGATGCAGTTGATCGTCATTCTGGTAAGCATTCTGATCAGCGTCCTGGCCAGTGCACAGGGAACAATGTCTCATGAAGACCCTGATCAATCAGTATATCGAACCGATGATGTCGCAGAAGAATCCGGATTTTTCCGACTGAGGGTGGCCGTCGGCAGAGTAGCTCTTTTTATCTGATCGGGATCATCGCTACCTACATCCAGAATCGACTGATGGTGACCGTTTCGCAGGAACGCTCAAACGGCTGCGGAACGAGCTCTTTTTCTTCGATGGAAAGGTTGCCGATCGGGTACTGACACCCACGCGCATGGAGATATCATGTCGGTTTACACAAATGATGTGGATACTGAGGCAGATGATCTCCCAAAGCACGATGCAGATGGTGCAGTCCTTTGTGACGGTGGTCACCATTGTGGTGATGATGGCGGTGCTCAGCATTCCGTTAACCCTGATCAGCCTTTTTGTATGGTGGTGGTGACGATGCTGGTGTCCGGGATGGCGAGTGGAATTTCGCAGAAATTTTGTGTCGCAGCAAAAGAATCTCGAGGACCTGAATGGTTTTATCGAAGAAACCATGGCAGGACAGAAGGTGGTCAAGGTCTTCTGCCAGAGGGGGAAAGCATCCAAAATTCGATGAATTAAATGAGGAACTTTACCAAAGCGCATACAAAGCCAATGCCTATTCCAATATTCTGAGGCGCTCAGTTCGCAGCTCGGAAATACCTCCTGTGCTCTGCGCCTTTGTCGGAAGTGCGCTTGCACTGAATTCCACCTCGGATTCACGGTGGGTGCGCTGGCTTCTTTTTCTGACCTTTAACAAGAATTTCAGCATGCCGATCAATCAGCTGACGATGCAGCTGAATGCTGTTATGATGGCGCTTGCCGGTGCGCAGCGTATTTTCGAACTGATGGACGAGAAGCCGGAAGAGGATGCGGGTTATGTGACCTTAGTCAATCGCAAGGAAAGAGGAGGACGGGCAGCTCCGCGAGGGTGGGAGAGCACACCGGACACTGGGGCCTGGAAACCATTATCATCAGGACAGGGAGAGACCACCTTTTACGGAGTTAAGGGGGACGTGGTTTTCGATGACGTGGACTTTGGTTATCAGGAGGACAAGCTCGCAGCTGCACCATATCGCCCTGCATGCGACTCGGGACAGAAGGTGGCGCTCGTCGGTTCCACTGGTGCAGGCAAAACGACCATTACCAATTTGATTAACCGTTTTATCAGATTCAGGACGGTAAGATTCGATACGATCACATCAACATCAATAAGATCTGCCTGCCGGATCTGCGCAGAATCCCTGGGAATGGTCTTACAGGACACCCATCTTTTCACCGGAACGGTGAAGGAAAAATATTCGATTCGGCAAGTTAAATGCGACGGATGAAGAAGTGGTGGCGGCAGCAAAGCTTGCAGGGCCGATTCTATCAGGCAGCTCCGAATGGATATGACAGCGTGCTGCAGGGAGACGGAGGCAACCTCTCGCAGGGACAGAGACAGCTTCTTGCGATCGCCAGAGCGGCGATTGCCGATCCTCCGGTGCTGATCCTGGATGAGGCAACCAGCTCCATCGATACCCGGACAGAAAAATCGTGCAGGACGGAATGGATGCGCTGATGAAGGAGCAGGACCACTTTCGTGATTGCGCATCGCCTTCCACGGTACGCAATGCAGACTGCATTCTGGTCATGGAGCAGGGCAGGATCATCGAAGAGGCACTCATGAGGAACTGATGCGGATGCAGGGCGTATTATCAGCTTTTATACAGGGGGCAGTAGCAGAGCGCATAAAAGAACGAGTTCTTTCTTTGAAAACGCATCGAGACGTTTGACGGATTCAGATTTCCAAAGGATACCCGATATACTACAAAAAGGGGTCCGGAACCATGACGATGCAAAGCGAAATAAAAGAGGATACACAGAAAAAGGAGGATGATTTTTATCCGCCTGCCTGCTGTGTATGCTCTTTTCTCATCTGTAGCAAAAGAGGACTCTGCGAAGAAGAAGTGGTCGCTTCCTGGGGGAAAGGGAAAAGCGGACAACACGCCCTTCTGTATCGAACCGAGAGGAAGGAAAAAGGGTTTTTCAATCAGGAGGCCAGGATCGATGAGCTCGAATGCGGAGGAGGGGTATGTAATCGCAGCTTATACGGGACAGAACAAAAAGGTCAAGCTGCAAATTACAGGAAGAGACGAGGTCACCTACACCTATGATCTTTTGGGAAACGGAAAAAAAGAGGTCTTTCAGCTTTCTGCAGGAGATGGCAATTACCTCTTTGGGATTTATGAAAACATCGACAAAAACCAATATGCCATGGTTCTCTCCGGAGAAGAGCAGGTGAAGCTGAAGGACGCTTTTCTTCCCTTTTTGGTCCCGAATCAGTATGCATTTTTGATCAGAAGAGCACTCTGCGTGGAGCAGGCAAAGAGGTTGGCAAGACCTGCCAATACGGATTTGGATGTGGTATCCAATGTCTACAATTACATCATCCAAACGGTCTCTTACGATGAAAAGAAGGCGGAAGAAGTACAGGCAGGATACTTACCCGATCCCGATGAGACCTTGAAGAGCAGGACGGGCATCTGTCTGGATTATTCCTCTTTGATGACAGCCATGCTGCGGTCACAGAAAATTCCCACCAGAATGGAGGTGGGATTGGCCGGAGAAGCCTATCATGCCTGGATCAGTTCTTATGTCGACAACATCGGATGGGTCAACGGCGTCATCCGCTTTGACGGAGTAAACTGGGGAACTGATGGATCCCACCTTTGCCGCTTCTTCCGGTGAAGCGGAGCTCAAACGCTTTATCGGAGACGGTGACAACTATAAGCTGAAATACATTTATTAGAGGATGAGCAAGCACAATGAGAAGAAGAAAAGGCAGGGAAGGATCCTTTCGGATCATGAGCTGGCCATGTTCAGCATGCAGATGGCGATGCTTCAAAAAGCGGCATCTCTCCTTACGAAGGGTGAACATTCTGTTTGAGGACACGCAGAGCGGTGAGGGGAAAAAGCTCCTTCTGCGGATGAAGGTTCCTCTCCCGCAGGGAAAGGCTGCACACCGCCCTGGAGGCCATGAGTGTTTCGGATTATACTGTCACATGGTGGAGGTGGGAGAAGAAGCCGGCAGTCTGGATACAGTTCTGGATAGAGTTGACCGGTATTATACGAGGCAGGATGACTTCAGAGAAACCATTTCCGAGGCTCTGAGTTACCCTCTTCTCATGATCTTTTGATGTTTGTGGTCATTGTGGTATTAATCACCAGGTGCTGCCCATCTTTGGAGAAGTCTTTGCTTCTCTTGGCACTGAGATGAGATGCGTTTTCCGCTTCCCCGATGCATTTCGGGTCCCGTTCCGGAAGATTTTTTCTCTTTTGTATTCTGGGGCTGGGAGCCGCCAATCTCTTTCTGCTTTTTTTGGTAAAAACGCAGTCGGGTCACCATTTTTTGCTTCGGCATGCGGAAAAATTCATACCGACAAGGAACCTGGCCATGCAAATTGCAACAGGAAGATTTTGCAGAGGGCATGGCGCTCATGCTCTCCAGCGGGATGGATACCTTTCGTGCGCTGAAATGGTGAACTACCTGTAGTGGAAAACAAAAAAGATGCAGGAGAAAATCGCAGGGATGTAAACGTTACCTGCAAGAAGGCGACATTTCGGATGCCTTGAAGAAAACAGAGGTTTTTTCCCTCCTTTATACCCGCCTTCTTTTGGCAGGATTTCAGTCCGGCTCCATGGACGCTGCCCTGTCGCAGATCGCTCTGCAATACGACAAGGAGACGGGACGAAAGATTTATCACTGGATATCGTTTTTAGAACCGACGCTGATCATCCTGCTCTCCTGATTGTAGGGATGATTCTGCTGTCTGTTCTTTTTGCCTTTAATAGGAATCATGTCGGCGATCGGATAGGAAAGAAAATGGATCAATTTCGTTTGGAAAAAGAATGGAACCGTGCAGGAGAGTTTTTGCCATCTTTTAGACCTGGCATTCTGGCTGATTCTGCTGCTTGCCTTTTGGATGGCGCTATATCAGTTTCAAACGTATACCAGACAGGAGCAGAAAAGAGTCTGATCCGCGCACTGCAGAAGGACATTGCACAGTGCTATGCGTTAGAAGGCATGTACCCGCCCAGTCTCGACTACTTGAAAAGAGATATGGACGACGTATGACGAATCTATGTGGATTATCAGCCTCTGGCATCAATCTCTACCGGATGTAACGGTTTTGGAAAAATCAAGGAAGCAAAAATAGGAAGCAAACCAATGAAGCAATCGGGGATCGAACAACGAAAGAAGATGTCTCATATCGATACGATCTTTGCTTAGCACGTTGCTGCTGGTTTTGGAACCTGCACCCTCCTTCTGATCGCTGAGTGCCTCGGTGTATCAAAAGAATACAAGAGGATGAATCAGAATGATGAAAGGCGAACGATCAGCGCCTATCTGACGGAGAAAGCTTCAGGCTGCCGATGAGCAGGGCTGTATTCGAAGCGGAAGAATCGACAAACAGGAGGCGCTCCTTCTTTACAGACCAATCAGGGAACGGGTTATACCACCTATCTCTATACCAAGGACGGGTTTTTGATGGAACTTTTTGCAAGGACGGGGGAGAAGATGAGCGCAGATGCGGGAAAGAAGATTCTGGAATTAAAGGAATTACAGATCAGGGAGATACAGGAAGGCTATGTCAACCTGTGCGTATGGACACGGGACAGGGAAGAGATTTCTCTCATCATCTCAAGGCATGCGAGGTAGAAACGAAATGAGGGAGGACATTCGAAAACTTCACTGATCCTGATGGAGCTGATTTTGGTGATCCTCTTTTTGCTCTGTCCGCGACGATTTATGTGCGTGTTTTTGCAGGAGCATACCGGATCCGCAGGGGAACGTCCGACCGGACACAGGCACTCATGCTGGCACAGAAAGCAGCGGAGCTTTTACGCTTCGGAGGAATCCGGAGCTTCTGAACAGGTGCATGACAGGGAGGTGAGGACCTGCCTTTTCACCCGTACACGGCGAGCATGATCCGCACGCAGGGCGACTTTGATCCGTGCACGGGCATTCAGCAAAGCAAGGTTGGTTGTATTATGATGAAAAGGGGCGGTTATCTCCTCAAAAAAGAAGCGCTTTTCTGCGTCACTCTGGTGGTGAGAAGAAGGGAGAGTTTCTGATCGGAGAGATCAAAGTTCAGAAGAATCGCCCTGATCAGGCGCATCGTAGGATTCTGGAAGCTGGTTCTCAGGAAATATCTTCCTTGACAAGGAAGGGGTGGAACTTATGCTGTACATACATGTAAACTTTGGAATATTGAAATGAATCAATCTTCTTACGGGTACCATCTGCATATCGGGACGGCATCGATTATGCTGGTGATTCTGACGCTGTGTTTAACCTGCTTTTCTGTTCTTTGTGTGGTAGGAGCCAGGGCGGATGACAAGAGGAGCAGGATTTTGCAGCTTCGCATGGATTCGTATTACCCGTGCAGTGAACGAAGGAGAGCGTTTCTGGAAAAAGACGAACCACGACCTTAAAAAGATGCGAGACAGGAAGGGACGGATCAGGACTCCTATTTCAAAGCAGTGCAAAGGAAGTTTGGGGCACGTCGGATTACCAGGAAGATCCCGATTTCAGAGGTGCAATACCTCTATATTGTTCTGGAGGTGCTGATCCGGGACCTGCCTCTTCTACTGAACAGGAAAAGTTGTTTTCCGTCCGTGCATACGAAAGTTGTGACGGATGATTCCCATGTTCGATATGAAAAAGCCTGCACTTCTGCGGCGGATGAGAACAGAATGAAGAATGGAGGACACGACATGAAGAAGTTTGTGACAGATGAAGAATTTTTGGAAGATTTTTCCGAGGCGAGCATCGCAGATCCTGAGCGTGAAGGAAGTACAGGAAGCTGCCGTCCTGGATGCGGCAAAAGCAGAAATTGAATCCATTTAAAAGAGGCCAATGAAGGTGCCAAACGATTTGTTCCGAATGAGCCGATTTCCGAAAATGAAGTGGTAAAGGCCTGGAGAAAGCCTATTCCAAATTTCCGACCAAGAAAGGGCGCAAAGGTGTTCACTGGAGGCGCTTCTGAAGCAGGTGCTGAAGGAAACGCCGGTCGGTACGATTGCGCCGACGGTGGACATCACCAATGCCATCTCACTCAAAGTATGCGTTTCCGATCGGCGCGGAAAATCTGGATGCCATTGAGGGAGATCGTCATCTGGGCGTGATGAAGGGAGGAATTCTTCCCGATCGGGTCCGATAAAATGGAACCGCCGCTTCCCGGAGAAATTGCCTATTATGATCAGGCGGGCGTGATCTGCAGATGCTGGAACTGGAGAGATGGAAGCGCACCGAGGTTACGGACGAAACGGCCAGAGAATTTATTGCGATGGAGTGCATCGAAAAGGATCGTGTAAACGAACTGCAGAGCGGCAGTGGATGAGCTGGCAGAGCTGCTTTCCCGTTATGTTGGTGCGAAAGGTCATGCAGAAGCAAATCAGTGACATCAACCATAGAAAGCGGATCTGGAAGAATAAGGTATCTTGCAGGAGTCGTGATCGGGCAAAAGGGGAAGAACAGGGAAACATGAAGATTGTGTCGATAAAGAGCATCGCGGATTTGGGAAAGAAAAGCATCGTTCTGGCACTGGCCAAAAATGTAGATCCCGCAGCAGAAACTGACGGATGCTTTTCTGGAAGAAGAAGATGGAAGAATGGGGCCCTCGGTTGTGACGTTGAGAAGCAGCCAAACATCCGGTGAACCAGGGATACCGGGATTCCAGTACAGCAGTCGGACGCAGTGCCAAGAAAAAAATCCGCCGACCGCCATTGCACTGATTCAAAATGTGAAGCGCCGTGGTTCTTTGCCAAACATCAACAGCATTGTAGATATTTATAATGTGGAAACGCTCCGCTCCCTTCCTGGCGATTGGCGGACGACTTCGATAAAATAGACGAGAAATCTGTTTCACCGTCAGTAAGAAGGAGGATGTGTTTATCCGATCCTGGCTCCGGAAAAATTCGTAGCGAGACGGACTATGTCTATAAGGATAAAAAGGCATCATGGCTGGATTGATGTGTGCGTGATGGAAGAATTACAAATTTGACGACCACACGAAGAACGCCATCTTCATTATTCGAGATGCAAACACCTCGGTAGAAATGAGGCTGGAAGCACTCGAGAGGATCCGTAAGGATATGGCCGCCTGCATGCCAGGGGCTGGAATTCACCACATGTGATCACTTTACAGAGGGAAAACAACGAAATCTAAACAAAGATTTGCTTGAACCAAAGAGATTTCAATCCAGGGCAGAACCGCCCAGGTGTCGGCGAAGAGGGAGAAGAGAGATGGGAAGCAGTGAAGCTGGTGATAGAATTAAGGAATTTGTGAAGACGTTTCCAATAAGGCGACTCATATATGAAAACAGCGGTCCATACGAGTCAGGGAAGCAGCCACTCCGGCGCTTCAGGCAGCAAAGGCAGCCGCTCCCGCCCTTCAGGCGGCAAAAGATGCGGCGACTCCTGCCTTTCAGGCAGCCAAAGACACGGCAACTCCGCTCTTCAGGCAGCGAAGGACAAGGCCTTGCATGTGGCTTCTCCCTACCTGGAGGAGTAAAAAGGCTGCGGCTCCTGCGGCCAAAGCAGTCAGAAAACAGTCTCACTGCTGGCCAAAACCGCACAGAACGTCGGAAGAAACCTGGCAGGGACAGGCGATGCGTGCGGCGGCGAAGAAAAGAATTTTTCCTGCAATACGGAGACTGTGAAGTCAGAATGAGCGACATTGAAACGAGGGTATGTGAAGACCTGCAGAAGAAAGGTTATGCCCAGACGGAAATTCGTTCCTTACAGGTTTATTTAAAAGCCGGAGGAAAGGTGGCTTACTATGTCGTGAATCAGAAAGAAACGGGGAAAGTGGGCTTTTAAGATAGCATGGCAATTGAAAAGGCAGAGTTTTTAATCTGACGCATTATGAATACGGAGAGGCTTATTTTGGCAGCTGTGAGGGAATGAGATACCGCCTCGCCAGGAGCCTCTGGAAAAATGTTTTTACACCGCCGGAGAAAGAAGCCCGGCGGTGCTTTTTGCTACCCGTCTGGAAAGAACCTATGCCTACGCCAGGACACCGGAGGAAGAGAAAACAGACGCCACCTTTGAGAATTTCCGAGGAGGGGTTTGACCAGGCAATCCGGTGGATTCAGGAGCGAGTTCGAGCAAAAGAACTGGAAATAGCGGTTACAAAAAGGAATGGATACTTCAGTGTACCGAATAATACAGTATGAGATTCAGAAGAACTGGAAAAAGAGAAGCAGACGCTCTCCGTCTTTGCATCAAATCCTCAGAGTCAAAGGAAGAAGAGCGGAAGAGCCACAGTGCGATATCCGACCTGTTTATCAAAGGGATCAGGGATCAGATTCTGTATTCCAAATCCTTTCGCAGATTGAAGGATAAGACCCAGGTTTTTTTAACGCCCAACGGAGACCATTACCGCACAAGGATGACGCATTCTCTGGAAGTGGCGCAGAATGCGCGAACCATTGCCAGAGCACTCAAACTCAATGAGGACCTCGTAGAGCTCACAGCCCTATGGGCACGACCTTAGCCATACCCCTTTGGACATGCGGGAGAAAGGGCACTGAACAAAATCTGCCCTTCGGTTTTCAGACACAACGAACAAAGAATCTTCGAATCGTGGAAAAAGCTGGAAAAAGAGGAAGGGGACTGAATCTCACCGTCGAGGTAAAAGACGGGATTTTAAATCATGAACTGGAACTGATGCCTGCCACTCTGGAGGGGAGAATCGTCCGACTCTCCGACAAAATCGCTTATATCCATCATGACTTCGATGATGCCATCCGGGGAGAATTCTGACCAGGAGGATCTCCTTCGGAAATCGTAAAAGGTACTTGCAGAACAAAAAGAGGACTAGCTGGACACCATCATCCATTCCATTGTGAAAAACAGCACCGGAAAAACGACATCTGATGGAGCACGGTCTGGGACAGCTTCATGGAACTGCGGAGTATATGTTTCGTGCAGTATATCAACACCAGATCAGCCAAATCGGAAGAAGGAAGGGCCCAGGACATGGTGAAAGACCCTCTATGAATACTTCCTCGGCCACATCGACCTCGTCCCCGAACACATAAAACAAATGATTGCAGAGCAGCGAGACAAAAGAACAGATCACCTGTGACTACATCTCCGGCATGACCGACCACTTCGCCATCACTGACCTACGAAAAACTCTTCATCCCCAAAAGCTGGAACGTGTACTGATAACGCAGCCAGGCACCTCCGCATCCCGCCGCTGCCCGCGTGCTTGCACAGCGGGTGGCAGACGATAATGCTGGTAGTGACGACAAGCCACGCCAGGATTTCTTCGTGGGTGGCTCCCCGAGCCACCCACGAAAAATCGAGCCTAGCTCGAGATCGTCGCACTCTGGTACAGCTCTCCGAGCCGTACCATTACAATCGGGCCTGGCTCTTTGAGATGCCCCGCCCCACTGCAATCCGGGCCTGGCTCTTTATCTCGTCTCGTCGCACTTCTGGTGGCTCTCGAGCATACGCTGCTACAATCAGGCCTGGCTCGAGTCGTCTGCCTCGGGGTGCAGCTCAGGAGGGCATAACAATAGCATCGGAAGGATTTCCTATCATGTATTATGACGAAAATCTGATCGAGGACATACGCGCTCGAAATGACATCGTAGACGTCATTTCGCAATATATTCATAGAAAAGAGGGCAATTACTTCGGCCTCTGTCCCTTTCCATAACGAAAAAAACACCTTCCTTCTCCGTCTCTGCCAACAAACAGATCTTTTACTGCTTCGGCTGTGGCGCAGGGGAGACGCCTTCACCTTCCTCATGAAATATGATAACCTGTCTTATCCGAGGCCATTCAGATGTTGGCACAACAGGCAGGGGATTGCGCTTCGGAGGAAAGAGGTTTCGAGACAGCCAAAAAGCCAGAGATCATCGCAGAAATTTTGTTGGATATCAATAAGGAGGCGGCTGTCTATTATTATAAGATGCTGCATTCGCCGGCGGGGAAAAGCAGGTCTTGCCTATTTTCAGAAAAAGGGCGCTCAGGAAGAAACCATCCGACGCTTCGGACTGGGCTACGCACCCATTGGTTGGGACCTGTTGACCAAATATCTGAGAGGGTATACGGACCAGAAATCATTGATGCAGGACTGGCCGTTCATGATGAGAAGAGCGGCACCCATGACAAATTTAGAAATCGTGTGATGTTTCCCGATTCAGGACGTCAACCGGAAAGTCATCGGCTGGCGGCAGAGTGCTGGGAGACGGGGGCCAATCCTGAACTCTCCGGAAACCATGATTTTTGACAAAGGTCGAAGATTTGTATGAGGCTGGTTTATGCGAAGAATGCCAGAAAAGGAAGGTTTATCCCTGTGTGAAGGCTACATGGATGTGATTGCCATGCATCAGGGCGGCTTTTCTGAGGGCGGTGGCATCCCTCAGGGACGAGCGTTCACTGCGGGCAGGGCTGTTCTGCAAAAGATATACCGATCAGATTCTCCTGTCCTACGACAGCGATACGAGCGAGGCACAAAGGCTTCTCTCAGAGCAATCTCCATTTTGAGAGAAAACGGGATGATTGGCCAAGATTCTGCATTTTAGACCTCACTAAAGATCCGGACGAATTTCTTCGTGAGGAGGAGCGAGAAAGCCTTTGAGAAACAGCTGCGGGAGGCAAAATCCTTTTTCTTTGAAATCAAACAGTTAGAGAAGCAGTACCACCTGCAGGATCCGGATGAAAAAGACGCGTTTCTACCGCGAGATCGCCAAAAACTCTGCACTTCTTTTGATCCATGGAAGAAAAATTACCTTCGAGGCACTGGCGGCGCAGTGCGGCATCACACAGGAACTGTTAAGAGAGCAGGTGTTGCATTTTTGCTTCGCAGGGGCTGATGAAGGAAGCTTCGAGGATCCGGAAAGGAAGACAGCAACAAAAGTCAAAGACGACAGGAGAAGACCCTAAGATTAAAATCGCAGCGCATCATGCTTACATGAGCTTTGCCGGATGAACCGTCTTTTTCGGAGGCAAGCAAATATCTTTCGCCCTCCGATTTTACGGACCCGCTCTATGAAAGGGTGGCGGAGGTCATGTTTCAGGATCTGGCAGGAGGAACTTTTTACCGGCCACGTGCTTTCTCGTGTACCGGGACGAGAGAGCCAAGAAGGATTTCCGGTGACCTCCACGCTTGCGGAGGTGAAAACCGATGAAGAAGAAACGTGCCTGCGGATCTGGTCTACGACGATTAAAAGGCCTCCTATGAAAAAGATGGAGGCAGATTACGCCGGAGGATCGATTATTTGCACGCAGGATGATTGAGAGCAGAAGGAGCTGGAAGTGCTTTCCAGGAATTTGAAAGAACGGATGGTGGAGTGCATGGCAGGGACTGGAAAAGAAGATGGTCACGGGAAGGAGGCAGCGTGAGAAAGAAATACAGAAGGAAGCAGAATGTCGGAGAGGGCGCTAGAGGCAAAAGAACAAGAAAAAGAAAAAGAGCGAGGATGCAAAGAGCGCCGATCAAAGAGACAGTATGAGAGAGAAACGACAGAAGAGGAACCGTGAAGAAAGACGTGAAACTCAGAAGAAACGGAGAGAAGAGGGCCTTGAAGAATCTGTGGAAGGAGCAACCGTGAAGGGCACGTCTGTTGAAGTCGTCGATGAGAGAAAGCATCTGTTGCACAGGAAAAAGGGAAAGGAGACCGAGTGAAGAGCTGCCGAAAAAGAAAGCTGCGAAAAGAGCTGCGGAAGAAAGGAGGCTGCAGAAGAAGAGACTCCTAGAGAGAAGGTCCGGGAAGAGACGAGCGAAAGAGCCCTCTAGAGAGGAGACTCCTAGAGTCGCCTGTGAAGAAGGCAACTTTGAAGGAGGCATAAAGAAGAAGACGAAAAAGGAAGAGAGAGGAACCCACTGACTCTATGGAGGAGGGGAGATCGATACGGATCAGGAGTATGCTGGATGACGCTCCTATGAGGACAGAAGAAACTGCAGGAGGATGGTGTCTGAGGAAGGTGCAAGACAGACTGAGATGCACTTCTTGCCTGTGCGAGAGAGATGTCTTCGAATACGATGATATCAGTGCGTAGTGCGAGGATCTGAATCTGGACGATGAGGAAATGGATCGTGTTCTGGATGAAGCTTGAGGCGGGCGAGTGGATGTCCTGAGGAATCTCGGAGAGGGTGGATGAAGATCTGCCGGATGATGAGGGGTTGCGCAGCTTTTCGAAGAGGAAGAAAGGAGCCCGATATGGAGATATCGATCTCTCCGTCCCAGAGGGATCAGCATCGAGATCCGGTGAGATGTACCTGAAGGGATTGGCAAAAGTGACGTCTTTTAACCGCAGACCAGGAAATCGATCTGGCACAGAAGATTGGGGAGCGGGCGAGCTGGCGACCAGGGTGCTGGCAGCAGGAGGCAGAAAAAGCAGCCGCATCTGGACAAGGGGACAGGAAAAGATTCTGGAAGAAGTCCGAAGAGGATCTGCAGGAAATGGTGGCCTACAGGAGGACGCCAAGAGCTGGCAGGCAAATCTTCGTCTGGTCGTTTCCATTGCCAAGCGTTATGTGGGAGGAGATGCTCTTCCTCGATCTGATTCAGGAAAGGGGTTGCGGGACTGATTAAGGCAGTCGAAAGTTTGATTTCGGAAGGGCTTTAAATTTTCCACCTATGCGACCTGGTGGATTAGACAGGCCATCACGAGAGCCATCGCAGATCAGGCGCCACCATTCGGATTCCGGTGCACATGGTGGAAACCAGTTAACAAACTGATTCGTATCTCCAGGCAGCTTTTGCGGGAAGCTGGGGAGAGAACCCACGCCGGAAGAGATTGCGGAGCAGATGAACGATTCCGGTCGGCCGTGTGCGTGAGATTTTCAAAAATTTCCAGGAACCGGTCTCTGCGACGCCGATCGGGAAGAGAAGACAGCCATCTGGGGACTTTATTCAGGACGATAACGTGCCGGTACCGGCGGACGCTGCGGCATTGTACTGTTAAAAGAACAGCTGGTGGAGGTGCTAGTACCTTAACAGACAGGAACAGAAGGTTCTTCGACTGCGTTTCAGTTTGGATGACAGCGAGCCAGAACCCTGGAAAAGAAAGTGGGAAGAATTCAATGTCACCAGGAACGAATCCGCCAGATTGAGGCAAGGCACTTCGTAAAGCTGCGTCATCGCTTCCCGCAGCGAAACTCAAGGACTATCTGGACTGAAGAAATGAAATTATCAGAAGACTTTTTGGCGAGTGGCACAAATGGTTCCGACAGGAAGCATCCTCTGCGATGTGGGGTGCGACCACGCCCTGTTGCCGATCTATCTGATTCGGGAAAAGATTTGCCCGCAGGTGATTGCCATGGATGTGAAAGAAAGAGCCTTGCAGGAGAGCGGCTGCCAATGTAGAGGACAAGCCGGTTTGTCCGATCGGATTCTTCTTCGCAGATCAGACAGCCTTTCCGCACTGAAAGAGGAGAGGCGGATACGAGTCGTTCTGGCAGAGCATGGGCGGCGCACTGATGCGGAAGATTTTAGAAGAAGGCACTATGCTTATGACAAAAGGTCCGGCACCTGATTTTGGAACCGCAGTCCGAAGTGGCGGCGCTGCGAAAATTTCTCAGAACCGCAGGAAGAAAGAGGATCCAGGTTCTTTTCGATCACCGATGAAAAATGGTAGAAGAAATGGACATTTTATCCGGTGATTGCATTGAGCTACAAAGAGCAGAGAGAACACCCTCGCAGATGGAGGATAGCCGCCTAGCTTGCCGTCATCGATGCCTTCGGTCCGGTCCTCTTGAGGAAGAAGGATCCGGTTCTGAAAAATTCCTGCAAAGGGGAGGAACGGAGGCGCATTCTCTGCTAGAGGAGCTGGAAAAGAGAACAGTCCGGAAAAATCGGATGAGGAGCTTACAGAAGAGCTTGCGCAGATTCAGCTGGCGCTGTCGATTGTACGCGATTCAGTAAATGGTAGAAAATTTGAAATTGCACTGGGATGAGCGTGTCCCTGTATGAAAAGAGGAGGTGGGCGTCAAAATGGTTGACGCTTTGACCCTTACACTGGTATCCAGAAGAGTTGGGGGCAAGATACCTGCAGGAATGAGGGTCCGGAAAAAGCCGGAAAAATACAAAGCAATCAAATCCATCATGCAGATCCGCTCGAGAGTTTGCCCGGTAAGATTAGGGTGTCGCTTCCGTAAGAAGAACGGTGAGACCGGAAATGACAACAAAACGGACTGCAGAAGGGGACATCGTAAAGGCGCGGAAGGCGCTCTCTTCCACAGGGCAGCGCCTCCATAGAAAGAAGCATCCGTTACAAGAGCGCCTATAGACAGAGAGACTTCTGCAGAGAAATCCTTCTGCAAGAAACATTTCTGTGAGAGAAACACTCCTGTGAGAGAAACATTTCTGTGAGGAAAGCACTTCTGCAGAGAAAGCAATCCCGTAGAGAGACCGCTTCTGTTGAGAGAAAAGCCCTGAAGAGAAACCTTCGTTTCATGCGAGTGAACCCGGGTGGGAGGCGGAGAGGTTTTCATGCAGATGAAGGAAGAGGGGAAGGCATCCTGGTTCTTAACCAAAAGTGCTACTCACTGACTGCCTTTGTTCTGGTGTGCGCCAGTGTCGTTCTTGCCATTCGCTACGACCGGATGCGGGAGACGCTGAACCATTTGGAGAAAGGAAAGAGGCGCTACAGGCAGAAGGAAATCCGGAGAAGGCGGGCAGGGGAAGCGGGAAGGTGCGATCCAGCAAGAACAAACAAAACCGTCCGGTGGTCATGGAACCTTCCGATGCAGCTTCTCTGACAGGGGACCGTTCCCAAAAGACGGCAAGCATCATGTGTATCTGACTTTTGATGACGGTCCAAGTGTACAGACTGGGAAGGTGCTCGACATTTTGAAGCAATACAAGTGAAGGCGACCTTTTTCGTGGTAGGGAAGAGAGGATGCGAAATCGATTGCGCTCTACCAAAGGATTGTAGACGAGGACACACGCTCATAGCATTCCTACAGCCATGATTATGCAAAAGCTGTATGTCTTCTCTGGATTCGTTTCAAGAAGACCTCCACCGACTGCAGAATCTGCTCTTTGACAAGACGGGTGTCTGGTGTAAATATTATCGCTTTCGAGGGGGCGGTTCACACGGCTTCCAAGGTTAGCATGAAGGATCTGGAAGCTTATCTGGACAGAGGGATTGCCTACTTTGACTGGAATGTGGCAGGGAGACGGCATCAGCGCGGAGGTGATCGTCAAAAATGTAACAGCCAATGTGGAGCAAATACAAGGAATCAGTGATTCTTTTGCATGATGCGGCAGACAAGCGGGCAACAGTGGGTACGCTACCGGTATTATTGAATATTTGCAAAGCCAGAAGGATACGGAGATTCTTCTATCACGGAAAAAAATCATGTCCGTTGATTCATACATCATAAAAATATATACAAGACGGAGGGTGAAAAATGGGTTTTTCGGTTGAAGGGGGATCTGTCGTTGTCGGAGGCCAGGCAGGAAAAGATGGGACGGCTGAAGGCGATGTGGATCTGGACAGGATGCTGAATCACCTGGATGAGGTGGATTTGCAAAAGGAGCCGGTACAGACCAGGCCGGTACGGAGGAGGATCTTCCGCAGCCCGTATTCGAAAGCCAGAGCAGGAAAGGAGGATCGCAGGAGAGAAGTTTCCCGCCGATCAGGAAACAGAGGGAGATGATTTTTCTCCAGGCTGTCACAGGCGCTGAATTCAATCCGTCTTTTTGAGGAAGAGCAGGACAGTGCGAGAAGGGAGAGACTGCTTCCGTGACAGGGTACAGAGACGGTTCTCACACCAGAAAGCAGGACATTACAGCAGACACAGAATGCTTAGCAGGCAGAAGAGGGAGGTTTGATGATGGAAGAACAGAACGGAGCAGCAGTAACAACAGATGAAGATGCAGTCATTACCGCAGGGATGGTGGTGAACGGCGACATTTCTACTACGGGCAACATGGAACTTCTGGGCAGGTAACCAGGAAATGTGACGGTGAACAGGGAAGCTCACCATCAGCGGAGAGATTACCGGAGATTCCACCGCGCGCGAAATCTATGCAGAATCTGCCAGAATCAACAGAAGATTCATTCAAGGGCAGTGTGAAGATCGGACAGAGCACCGTCATCATCGGTAATATTTCTGCAAATAGCGCAGTGGTTGCCGGTGCCGTAAAGGGAGACATCGACGTACACGGACCGGTGATTTTAGACATCGACAGCAATCGTCATAGGAAACATTCGCTCCCAGTCTGTGCGGGTGAATAACGGCGCGAGTCGTTGAGGGAAATGTGCTCGCAGGTGTATGCGGAAGTCAACCAAAGTCCGCTTTCTTTGACGGCAAAGGAACAATAAGATGAGAATCATGTTGAAACTTTCCGGCGAAGCGCTTGCCGGACCGAATAAGACCGGCTTTGATGAAACGGTGCGCATGTGGCCTTCAGGTAAAGTTGACGGAAGAGGGGCATGGAAGTGGGCATCGTCATCGGCGGAGGGAATTTCTGGAGAGGACGGACCAGCGAGAAGCATTGATCGGGTCAAGGCGGATCAGATCGGTATGCTGGCCACGGTGATGAACTGCATTTCATGTTTCGGAGATTTTTCAGAGCCGAGAACATGAGAAACCTCAGTTTTTGACCCCTTTCGAGTGGGCTCCTTTACAAAACTTTTTCTAAAGACAGGACGAAAATAAATATTTTGCACATCACATGGTTGATTTTCTTTGCAGAGGCTGGGACATCGTATTTTTCTACCGATACCAGGTCAGTATTTGCGGGCAATCAAGTGGAAGCGGATATGCTCCTGCTGGCCAAGTCCATTGACGGTGTTTACAATGCGGATCGGCAACAGACAAAAATGCCAGACGTTACGACACGCTCTCCATTGAGGATGTGATTGCAAAGAATTTACAGGTAGTGGATATGACCGCCTCTATCCTTGCCAGGGGATAATCGGATGCCGATGCGCGTCTTCGCCCTGCAGGAGGGAAAACAGCATTATCAAAAGCGGCGGTGGCAATTTTAGCGGGACTACAGTGACGGTCTGAGGCAGGGGGAATCATGAACGAACGTTTGACTTCTTACGATGAAAAATGAATAAGAGCGTGAAGTTTCTGGGCGAGGAACTTCAAGGCATTCGATGCAAAGCAGAGCCAATCCGCACGTTCTGGATAAACTTAGGGTGGACTATTCGGAACCCCCGCCCATTCAGCAGCTGGCAAATGTGTCGGTTCCGGGCAGCGCATGATTCAGAGTGCACCTTGGGATGAAAGCTGATCAAGGATATCGAAAAGCGATTTTTGGGTTCCGATATCGGCATCACACCGTCGAATGACGGAACCAACATCCGCCTGATTTTTCCGGAGCTGACGGAGGAACGCTGAAAACAGCTCTCAAGGAGAGTACGCAGAGGAGGAAGATGCCAGGATTGCGCTGCGCAATATCCGCCGAGACGGTACGGATGCCTTCAAAGAAACTGAAGGGAAGCGATGTCTCGGAGGGATGAAATCAAAGATCTCGAAGAAGAGTTGCAAAAACTGACGGACCGCTATGTCAAAAGAAGTGGACAAGTCGGTGGAAGAAATCGAAAGAAATCATGACGATTTGAGGGGAAATAGAGGCTGGATGGAACAGGCCGGCGAGGGAGAAGAATGATGAGGAAGTGAACCGTGTTCCGGCACATGTGGCAATCATACTGGATGGCAACGGCAGATGGGCGAAGGCCAAGGGGCTTCCTCGCACTGCCGGCCATTTTCAGGGAGCCAAGGCGGTGGAGGAAATCCTGGTGGATGCCAGAGATCTCGGCATCCGGTATCCTGACCGTCTGTACCTTCTCGACCGAGGTGGAACGAGACCGCAGGATGAGGTGAGTGCGCTGATGAAGCTGCTCAAGACCTATCTGACCACCAGCATTAGAAATCCATGAAAAACAAGGTCAAGTGCCGTGTGATCAGGGGAGAGATCAGGCTCGCACCGGATATTCTGGAGGCGATCGAGAAGCTGGAGGGAAGCGACGAAAGGACAATACCGGGCTGCAGTTTACCATGCCATCAATTATGGCAGCAGAGATGAGATCACTCGTGCCGTAAAGAAGATCGCGACGGAGGTAAAAGCAGCAGGAACTGCAAGTGGAAGAAATCACGGAAGAAGTGATTGCCAGGCGCTTGGATTCCTATCCTTTGCCGGATCCGGATCTGCTCATCAGAACCTGCGAGGGAGCAGCGCATTTCCAACTTTCTCCTCTGGCGGTGTTAGCATGCCGGAATTTTATTATGCACGCCTGGCAATGGCCGGACTTTTAACAAGGAAGAACTCGAAAAAGCCATCGCTTCTTATGGAAAAAGAGATCAGAGTACGGAGGACTCCATTGAAAACCAGAACCATCAGCAGTGTCGTACTGGGAATGATTTTACTTGTGCTTCCTGATCAGCGGCGGCTATCTTTTAGCCGCTGTTTTGTATGCAGTTTCCTCATCGGTTTTCGCTGAAATGATGATGGCGATGGGAATCGAGGAGGAAGAGAGGTTATCAAGCCTCTGTGCAGGAGGGTATCTGGGAACCATCTTTTCACTATACAGAGCTGATGTTTTGCGGAAAGGAGGAGTATCCTGGGATCTGGTCTTTTTCTCCTGGTCTTTTTGTGACCCGCCATCCTTTATGTCCTTTCTTTTCCCAGGTATGACCAGCAGACAGGTCTTTTGTGTCATCTTCTCTTTTTCTATGTGCCGTTTCTCCTCCTTCATCTTTCTGATCCGGGAGAGCAAGCTGAGAGTTATCTGGCATGGGTGCCCTTTTGTGGCGTGGGTCTGTGATATCTTCGCATGTTGTGCGGAAGAGCCCTGGGAGAGCAGCTGGTCCCCTCTCTCACCCAAGAAAAACCGTGGCAGGTGCGCTTGGCAGGATTCTTGGTGCAGCACTGGTCGGAATGCTCTTTGGTTTTTGTGATGAAGACAGAGTCTTTGATTCCGCCATTCTTTGGAAGTTTGCCTGTATGACTTTGCTGGGTTCGATCCTTTCTCAATTCAGGGACCTTTTTGCTTCGGAATCAGAGGAACCATAACCTGAAAGATTACAGGCATCTGATCCCAGGACACAGGGGAATCATGGACCAGTTTGATTCCGTGATTTTGTCACACAGTTTTATTTATCTGATGCTTACACTTTTCACTTGATCTAAAGAAAGAGAATCCTATGGCGGAAAAATCATCCTGCTGGGTTCAACCGGTTCGATCAGGACACAGACGCTGGAAGTCGTGAGACAGCACGAGAGACAGGCTCTCTGTTTCCGCCCTGATTGCCAACCGTTCGGTGAGAAGCAGGTGAGAGCGCAGGAGCCAGAGAATTTTAGTGTTCCTAGCTGTGCCATGTTTCAGGGAGGAAGCGGCAGGGAACTGCGCTCCCGTCTAAAGACACGAAGACGAGGTTCTCTCCGGCATGGAGAGATTCTGGAAATCATGGAACAATCAGATGCCGATACCGTGCTCAGCGCATGTGGTCGGCATGATCAGGAATTCTGCCGACCATTCGGGCGATCAGGTGTGGAAAGGACATTGCGCTTGCCAATGAGAGACGCTCGTTTGTGCCGGACATCTGAGTCATGCCTCTGGCGCGGCAAAGAAGGTGCACATCCTGCCGGTGGATTCGAGCAGCGCCATCTTCAGTCTTTAAACGGGAGAAGAAGGGCAGAATCGAAAGATTTTGTTAACGGCTTCAGGCGGTCCCTTCGTAGCAAAACCAAAAAGAACTGGAACAGGTGACGGTAAAAGGGCCTGCAGCACCGAACTGGTCCATGGGAGCAAAGATCACAGTGGACTCCGCCTCTTTGATCAATAAAGGGTTGGAAGTGATTGAGGGCGGTTCATCTCTTTGACGTTCGTCCGGATCAGATCCAGGTGGTCGTACAACCGCAGAGCGTGTTGCACTCGGCAGTTCAGTTTGTGGACGGGAGCATCATCAGTCAATTCGGCGTGCCGGATGATGAAGCTGCCGATCAGTATGCCCTCTTTTATCGGATCGTCTGCCGCTGCAGGAAAAAGAGCTGGATCTCTTTCCCTGAAGAAAATGACTGAAGAGCCTGAAAACACGGAAACATTCAGGGGACTGCCGCTTGCGATTTCCGCCATTCGAGAGGGCGGGGAGCATGCCGACGGTGATGAATGCAGCAAACGAGATGGCCCGTATGTTTCTGGAAGGCAGAATCCGTTTTTGACAATTTATGATTGGATCGAGCCATGCATTTGCACCACAAAACGATTACCAAATCCGACGCTTTCGCAGATTCAGAAATCGAACAGGAAACCGACGCCTTCCTGAAGAACTTGTTCCGTGAATATGTTCATCAGCATCTTCATTTTCTTTGTATATTCAGTATCCTCGTCATTTTTCTCATGAGGGGACATTTCCTGATTACAAAGGCCAACAGGGATCCGCGTGAAGGAATTTGCGATCGGCGTCGGCCCCGCTCTTTGGCAGAAAGGTGGGAGAGACCAGTATGCCCTCCGTGCCGCTTCCTTTTTGGGGCGCCTGTATCTTTGACAGCATGGATGTGTATGACAGGGAGGATGACGGGGAGACGGAGGCGGTAAACTCAAAGTTTGAAGTGAGACAAGGCGGATGAACGCACCTTCCCAATGCAAGAGTCTGGTCCAGAATCGCGACGGTCATCGCAGGCCCTCTCTTTAATTTTCTCTTAGCCTATCTGATTGCGGTGATCCGACCATCTTTGGCGTCTGGAACTACCCGGTGGTAAGCGGGTTTGCTGAAGTTTCCGCTGCCAGAGACGCCGGGATATTGCAGGGAGACCGGATTCTTTCCATGGACGGGAAAAGCGTGCACATGGCCTACGATGTCACTGCAGATTTCTTTTTAATGAAGGAGACCGATCCGGATCCGAATCGAGCAGGACGGTGTTCAGAGAAATCACCGTAAAACAACTCTATAGCAAGGAAGACAACAGATATTACCTCGGCATGGGAATCGGGAAACAGGGCAGGGTAGAAGCGAAAAACGTACTGCCTTACGCCTGGTATACGGTGAAAGGGTATGCGGAGATGACCTTCCGCAGCCTCTCTCTTCTGGTGAGGGGGAAGGTGGGTCTGAAATCTCTCTCCGGGCCGAGTCGGCATGGTGCAGATGGTGGATGAGAAACCTATCAGGAGGCAAGACCCTTGGGAATTCCCTCCGTCCTCTTAACCATGCTCGATCTGACGCTCCTTCTGTCTGTGAACCTGAGGAATCATGAATCTACTCCCTGTCCCCGGACTGGACGGGAGGCAGGCTCCTTTTCCTGATTCTGGGAGGTTTTGCTGCAGCAAGCCGATTTCTCCGGGAGAAGGAGGGCTATGTCACAGTCGCCGGAATGGTGGCGCTGATCGCACTGATGGTCGTTGTTCTTTTCAATGACGTGGGAAGATTTTCCACTGAAAAATTCTGATGAAGAGGTGAGAGATGTCGATTCGGAATCATACCAAAGTCATTCAAAGTCGGAGACCCGGGAAAAATTGGAGGAGCAATCGAGTCCTCATCCAGTCGATGACCAATACCAGGACGGAGGATGTGGAAGCGACAGTTGCCCAGATCCTGGAACTGGAGAAGGCAGGCTGTGAGATTATCCGCTGTACGGTTCCGACAAAGGAAGCGGCAGAAGCCATTTCGCAGATCAGAAACGAATCCATATTCCGCTGGTATGCAGACATTCATTTTGATTATCGTATGGCGCTGCTTGCCATCGAAAACAGGGCGGATAAAAGATTCGAATCAATCCGGGCAATATCGGGGAATGGACCGCATCCGCGCAGTGGTGGATGCCTGTAAGGAAAGAGGACTCCCCATCCGCGTCAGGGTCAATTCAGGCTCTCTGGAAAAAGGATCTGGTGGAGAAAATACGGGAGGTGTGACGGCAAAGGGGCTGGTGAAAGCGCCCTGGATAAAACGCATCTGATCGGGAGCTGGGCTGCATGACAAACTCGTGATCAGCATTAAATCTCTCAGGTTCCGCTGTGCATCAGAGCGCATCAGCTTCTGGCAAAAGACCGATTATCCGCTCATGTCGGAATCACGGAGGCAGGAACCGTTTATTCCGGCACCATCAAATCCGCAGTCGGGCTGGGGAGCGATTTTGCAGGTCAGGGCATCGGAGACTACCATCGCGTTTCTCTCTCCGGAGACCCGTTAGAAATCAAAAGCAGTCACAAAAATCCTGCAGGCGCTGGGAGCTTCGTAAGAGTGGTATCGATGTGGTTTCCTGTCCGACCTGCGGCGGGACAAAGATTGATCATGATCGGCCTGGCCAACCGGGTGGAAGAATTGGTGGAGGATTGCGATTTGAATCTCCGTGTGGCGGTCATGGGATGCGCCGTGAACGGGCCGAGGTGAAGCAAGAGAGGCGGATCTTGGCATTGCAGCGCGGAGACGGAGAGGGAGCTTTGATGAAGCACTGGAAATCATCCCAAATTCCCGGAAGATCAGCTCTTACAGGTGTTAAGAGAGATTGGATCACTGGTCTAAGGGATCCGTGAAAGTGAGTGGGAAATAAGCATGTCAAAAGGTTTTGCAGAGGTTTTTCCCGACCTCCAGCTGACAGAACCGATACGGGAACAGATGAATCAAACAGTCGTGGATCAGGTCACTGCAACGAAGAAACAGGATCTGATCCGCATTTTATCTACACGGCGAATCTGATTGCCAAGTCGGATCTCTATCGTGTAGAAGATGCCATCCGGAAGCAGCTGTTTCCGGGTGTTTCTCTATCGGTCAGAATTCAGGAACGTTTGTGCTTTCTTCTCAGTATACGCCTGAGAATCTGCTTGATTCCTATAAGGACAGTATCCTGTTGGAACTCAAAAAGTCACAACCCTGTCCTTTATACGGTCTTTAAAAATACGGAGATCTCTTTTTCTAATGAGAAAGTGGTGGTGTCCCTGGAGGAGGAATCTGGGACTAGCTACAACTAAAGAACTCTGTCTCATCCTGGATCGGATCCTGAACGAGAGGTGCGGGCTGTCCTGCGCCATTGAAACCAATTATGTCCAAAGAGAAAGAGGCGGAGCCGGTGGCGGAAGATTCCTGGGAAAAGAAAAGGAAGGAAGTGCTGGGACAGACAGGAGAGAGCGGCAAGGAAGCACAGGAGAGTGCTGAAGGAGGAAGTACGGAGGCAAAAAGAAAGGACGATCCGGCTTCTTCCACTTCCGGCAGGCAGACAGGGAAGGGCACACAAACGTCTTTCAGAAACAGGAGAGGCAGAAAAGGGGGACAGACGCCAAAGAGCACAAATCCTGCGCTCCTGATGGCAAAAGATTCGATGAAGAGATCATCCCGCTGCGTGAACTGGATGCAGAGCCGAGGGTGGATGTCTGTATCCACGGACAGATTTTTCCTGGACGTACGCGTTACCAAGACCGGGAAACATCTCTACGTTCTGGACCTGACCGATTTTACCGACTCGATTACGGTCAAGGTCTTTGTGAATGAAAGGGAACAGAATGAGGAATTTCAAGCGAAGGTGAAAAAGGGAACCTTCGGTGAAGCTGAAAAGGGTTTCCGTTTTGACTCCTTTGACAAGAGTGACGATCTCCTCCGTTTCCGGCATCCTGCAAATCCCGGATTTCACCGTAAAGAGAATGGATACGGCGCCTGATAAGCGGGTGGAGCTGCACTGCCATACCAAGATGAGCAACATGGACGGGGTCTCGGAGGTCAGGACATCATTAAGAGGGCGTATGCCTGGGGGATGCCGGGATCGCCGTACCGACCGTAATGGGTGGTACAGGCATGACCGATGCCAATCATGTGTATGAAGATCTCTATAAAGAGGCAAAAGCAGCAAAGAGGCTGGACTGGAGGCACCGGACAGGCAGAATTTCTTCAAGATCGTACCGGGGTGGAATGCTACCTGGTGGACGATAAGAAGAGATCGTCACAAACGAGAAGGGGCAGAGGGTGGAGGATCCCAGTATGTCGTTTTTGACCTGGAGACGACCAGGTTTTCCCCTCTCAAGAATCGGATCGTGAAATCAGAGCCGTCAAAAATCGAGACAGGGAAAAATCGTGGATCGCTTCTCGGAATTTGTGAATCAAAGTTCCGATCCCTTTTCCAGATCAGACAGCTGACTTCCGTACCGATGAGATGGTGATGGATGCGGGAACCAGACAGGAGATTCTTCCGAGATTTGCCGGAATTCATCCGGGGAGCGTGCTTGTAGGACACAACGTCTCTTTTGACGTCAGTTTTATCAAGCAGAATTTTTAAGGATCTGGGGATTGCCTTTGACTATACCAGTGTGGATACGGTCGGTCTCGCGGGTGTTTTCCGACCCAGGCGAGACATACCTTAAATGTGGTCTATAAAAACGATCACGGGTCATGAGATGGAAGAGCCATCATCAGGCGATCAACGATGCAGAATGTACAGCAGAAATTTTTCCTCGCTACCGATGCTGGCAAGAAGAAGATCAGCTGGGACAGATCAATGGCCTGAACGATGCGCCGAGAAGGCGGTCAGAGCATTTAGACCCCACTGTATCCTGCTTGCCAAGAACACGAAGGGAGGGTGAACCTCTATGCGCTGGTATCGAGTCACATCTGGAGTATTTCCACAGATATCCGCTCGTGCCCAAAAGCGTGCTGGAAAAAGTACAGAGAGGGACTGATCGTCAGTAGCGCCTGTTGCGCAGGAGAACTCTTTGAGGCGGTCGAAGAGGAACGGTCGGAAGAAGAAATTGCCAAACTGGTTTCTTTCTATGATTACCTGGAAGTGCAGCCGATTAGGAACAACGCGCTTTATGATTGACGCTCGAAGCATGAAAATGTCCACTCGGAAGAAGACTTGCAGGGAACTGAACCGGAAGATCGTCAAACTGGGAGAGCAGTTTAATAAGCGGGTGGTGGCGACCTGCGACGTGCATTTCTGGATCCGCAGGACGAAATCTACCGCACGATCATTCAGGCGGGGAGGGGATGGAAGGGAGTCCTCTGCACCGCTTTATCTACATACCACGGAGGAGATGTTAAACGAATTCGCCTATTTGGGCGAGAAAGAAGGCAAAAAATCGTCATTGATCATCCGCGTGAGATCCTGGATATGTGTGATTCCATTTCTCCCGTGCGGCCGGATAAATGTGCGCCCGTGATCGAAAACAGCGATGGCATCTTAAAACATATCTGTTATCGAGGCACATGAGTTTATGGGGATCCTCTGCGGAAATCGTGGAAGAGAGGGTTACAAAGGGTGCATTCCATCATTTCCAACGGTTTTGCGGTGATGTATATCATCGCACAGAAGTTAGTGTGGAAGAACGTGGAAGATGGCTATCTGGTCGGCAGCCGCAGTTCGGTCGGCTCTTCCTTTGTGGCATTTACGGCGGGCATTACGGAGGTCAATTCCTTCCGCCCATTATGTTTTGTCCCTCGTGCAAATATTCCGACTTTGATTCGGAAGAGGTGAGGGGCCTACGCAGGAAATTCAGGCTGTGATATGCCGGACAAAATCTGTCACACTGCGAGACGCAAAAGCTGAAGAAGGACGGCTTGATATTCCTTTTGAAACCTTCCCTCAGTTCAAGGGACAAAGGAACCGGATATCGACCTGAACTTTTTCGAGGAGAATACCAGTCGAAGCGCATAAATATACGGAGGTGATTTTCGGTGCGGGACAGACCTTCAGAGCCGGAACCATTGCAGCCTTAGCGGATAAGACTGCCTACGGATGTCAAAAATATTTTGACTCGGTGCACGAGGAGAGAAGAAAGCGAGATCAATCACCTGGTACTCAAGTGCACCAGGATTCGAGACAGGAACAGTCAGCACCAGGAGGAATCATTGTGCTGCCGGTCGGACGGATATCAATTCTTTTACACCGGTCGCATCCGCCAACAAGGACATTGCGACAGTGACGACCCATTATGATTACCACTCGATCGACCACAACCTGCTGAAGCTGGATGTTCTGGGGCATGATGATCCGACGATGATTCGTTTTACAGGATGTTACGGACATCGATCCGACGGAAGTGCCCTGGACGATTCGGAAGGTGATGACGCTCTGGCAGGCACGGAGGCGCTCGGGCTTACACCCAGCAGATTAGCGGCACGAAACTCGGCTGCCTGGGACTGCCGGAGTTTGGCTTTACCGTTTTGCGATGCAAATGGTGATCGATGCGAAAGCCGACTTCTTTTTCTCACCTGATCGCATCTCCGGTCTCTCTCACGGAACGGACGTGTGGTTGGGAAACGCCAGAGATCTGATCATGTCGGGGCGGGCGACGAGTCGACACGGCGATCTGCTGTAGAGACGACATCATGATCTATCTGATTCAAAAGGGGATGGATAAATCGTTGTCGCTTTAGACGATGGAATCGGTGAGAAAAAGGAAAGGGCTGCAGCCGGAAATGAAGGAAGCAATGAAGGAGGCACAGGTGCCCGACTGGTACGATTGATTCCTGCCTGAAGATCAAATACATGTTTCCGAGGCACATCGGCGGCTTATGTGATGATGGCATGGAGGTTGCATGGTTTAAGGTGTATTATCGGCGGCTTTTTACGCTGCATGGTTCTCAATTCGTGCCAAGGCTTTTTCCTATGAGGATATGTGTCAGGGAGGCGCATCTGCATCAGGTGATGGAGGTTCCGAAACCGCAGGACGAGGCTGATCAACACGGAGGCGCTGGAATTGCAGGGACATGCGCCTGGTGGAAGGAAATGTATGAGAGAGAATCGAGTTTATGCCACTCGATCTGTTTCGTGCGAAGGCCAAGAAAGCTTTCAGGTGATTGACGGTGAAAATCGTACCCTCTCTCAGTCCATCGACGGCATGGGTCGATTGCCGCGATTGCCATTGAAGAGGCGGTCAAGGGCGGTTCCTTTCTGTCCCGCGATGAATTCAGGGAAAAAGACGAAAGTGCCCGCAGGCGGTCATGGACAAACGGCGGAAATCGGACTGTTAGAGTGAACTGCCGCAGAACAATCAGATCAGTATTTCGATTTATAGGGATTGCAGGATTCTGGAACTTCCTTTTTATGATAAAATGACAAAGAGTCAAAGGGCAGGAAATTCCAAAGCGGATTTTGAACTTTTGACACTCGCATCCTGAAGGGTGTGGTGAGAGAATGAGATGAATTTAGATGAGGCTTCAAAATGCCAGGGACCGGATTACGGATGCCGTGAATCAGGCGGTGAAAAAGCAGCAGTGCAGGGGACTTATCCAATGAAATTATGACAGGGGTCACCGAGATCACCAACGGTCTGTCGATGGGGATTATCGATTCGATCAAATCCGCCATTTTGGGAGAAACGATCGGAAGAATACGCCTCCTGCGGTGCAGGGAACCGTTTGGGACATATGTGTCGCCGGCGCAGGAAAAACGCAGAGCAGGAGAAGCTGGCTTTGCTGGTAGAGGATGTCACCCGCAAAAGACGGACAACCTGGATGACGAGACGACAGATGGGACAGAGGACTGCCCGGATTGGCTGCGAAGGAAGAACTGACTCTGCCGATCCAGGCAGAAAAGAATCGAAGAAATTATTTTTGAACAGGGATGGAAGATCCTCTCTCCTTATTACAGGATGGGACAGACTGATTGCAGGCGTGATGATGGCGCTGGGGTCCGGGATCTTTGCGCTTGCGCTCTTTTAGGTCAGGCTCATGTTGCGATATATATTTAGCAAGGGTGTCTGCCGGGTCGGAGTCAGTCTTCTGGTTGCCGCAGCGCTGTTTGAACTGATCTTTATCGGCAGCGTGGTTCTTGGCGTGAAGGGCGGCAGAATGCGCAGACATAGAAAATACCAAAAAGCTTGGGAGAATCTGCGGGACGGGAGATTATATGAGGCTCTCAGACCTCTCCAGAGGACAGTGGGGGCCCCGTTCCACAGATGGCGAAGACTTGAAGAAGATGATGAAGAGCGGTTTTTGCCGGATTCCCACTTCGATGCGCAGGAGGACCCTGATCTGACCAGAGACCTACTTGCACTATCTTCTGACGGAAGTTCAGGCAGGAAGAAGCATCTTTGGGTGAAGCCATGAGAGAAACCTCGATCAGGCAAAGAATGGCATGAAGCCAGGATGGTTCTGGAAGGGGATATCTGGAAGCGGTACATGTGTGCAAGGAACGCATTTCGGATCGAGATGAGACGAAGATCGAGAAGCTGGAGAATATTACAGGAAAGATCTTCGATGAAGTCAAAAACGTCCGGAATCCGCATCAGAGCTCGAAAGTTCATGAGTTATTATCTTCCGACGACACTGAAACTCTTAAACGCTTATGCGGATCTTTCGGAGCAGGAAATCGGAGATAATATCAGGAAGCCAAGAAAGAAATTTCAGATCCTTACCGGGGATCAATCAGGCTTTTGAAAAGCTTTTGATGGTCTGTTTGGAAGACGTCTCATGGGACATCTCATCCGATATTTCCGTGATGAAGACCATGATGGCGCGACGACGGGATTGTCTGAGGATGATCTGATCGTTGCAGGAAAAGACGTGAGAATAGGAACTGGATTTAGAGTGGGAGGGACAACAGAATGGCGAGATGGAAGAACGGACAGGACAACAGATACCCTCACCGGTATTGTCATTTGAAGAACAGGAACCGGCAGCGCAGCAGGCACCGTCCCACGCAGGCACCTGTCCTGCAGATGGAGAGCACACCGCAGGCTCCTGTCCTGCAGATGGAGAGCGCACCGCAGGCACCCGTCCTGCAGATGGAGCAATGCAGGCACCGGTGTTACAGACACAAACCCTGTCTCCGGAAGAAAAGCTGTGCGGAGGCCAATCTGACACCGCAGGAGCAGAAGCAGGTGGATGATTTTTCCAGACAGATTGATATCACGAATACGACAGCGGTCCTGAATTACAGGACGGGCACGCAGAAAAAGCTGGCGGATTTTTCCGGAAAAAGACCCTGAGTCGGTAGAACCAAGGATCTGGGAAACCGGTGAAGTGATTGTCAGCCTGATCCTTCAACTCAAAAACTTTGAGGTGGACGACAACGAAAAGGGAATTCTGAGCTTTTTCTGCGAGGCGCAGAATAAGGCGGCAGCGCTGCACAGACCAGATATGCAGGTGGAGACCAATGTGACGACCATCACGGAAATGAGCTGGAGAAGCACCAGATCACGCTCTGAAGGACGCCACCGTGCTCGCATGGATGTACGACATGAATCTGACCTATTTCAAGAGCTGACGATGCTACATCCTGGCGGGAAGAAGAGACTGGCGGAAATTCGCGACCGATCTCAAGAAGCACAGCAGAAGGCGCAGCTCTCCGGCCTTCCGCAGGATGCACAGGCAACACAAGGATCTGGATGATAAGTGCACCAGGTTTGAGAAGAAGCTCTATGATCTGGAACTGACCAGAAATATTGCATTGCAGACCGGGCCGCAGATTCGTCTCATGCAGTCTTCCGATACGGAGATGGCACAAGAAGATTCAGTCGACGATTGTCAACACGATTCCTCTCTGATCCCAGATGGTCATTGCCCTCGGCATTGAGCATTCGGCGCAGGCAGACCCAAGGCACAGAGAAAGTGTCTGATATGACCAATGGGCACTGAAAGAATGCCCAGAAGCTGAAAACAGCAACGATCGAGAATGCGAAGGAACTGGAAAGAGGCGTCGTAGAATATCGAGACCTTGAAGCGAGACGAACGCGGAACTGATCTCTACACTGGATGAAGTGGTGAAGATTCAGTCGGAGGAGGAGAAAAGCGCAGAATCACGCAGAGGCGGAACTGGGACAGATCGAGGACCAGCTGAAGAATAAGCTGGAAACGAGCTTCGTGTTCGCAGAGCAGCAGAACGGTCATGGACATGGGTATCCAAAACAGGATAGAGATCCGTTTTTGTAAAAAGAACGTCTTACAAATGTTTTGTGAGGAATGCAGGAAAGTCCTGTACCGGAGATGGTGATCAGACAACAGAAATTTACAACAGCACAGGGAAGGAACCGGAGGAACGGTCATGATGTACGGAGCACTGGAAGCAGGCGGAACAAGATGATTGCGCACTGGGAAATGAGAACGGAAGGATCTTTGAACAGGTATCCATCCGACAACGACACCGGAAGAAACGATGCCGAAATCTTGGATAAAGAGAGAGATTCAGCGATCAGCGTCTGCTACTTCAAGCCGATTCAGTCTGAACAGAATTCAAGCACCTATGAGTTTATATCCGACCACTCGAAAAATTCCCTGGCAGAATTATAACATTGTGGGGAGCAGTGAAGGAGGCCCTGCAACTTCCGGTCGCTTCGATACGGATGTCGGCGGTTCTCTGCTGGAAGTGACCTGGGGGCGTGCTATGAGGGGCTGACAGATGCCATCTGATCTACCGTCGGCACCGGAATCGGCGCCAGGATGTATGACCAACGGAAAGGCTCTTACATGGCATGCTGCATCCGGGCGGGGACATATTCAGATGGTACCGGCACAGGGTGACACCTAAAGGGACATGTGCCCTTTCACGGAACCTGTTTAGAAGCATGGCAAACGCGGTCCGGCGATTCAGGACCGCTGGAAGGAAAGAGACGAAGAGTCTTGCAAAAGCGCCCGGAGTCTCTGGGGAATTTGAGGCGGAATACCTCCGCGCAGGCGAGTGCAGTCCTGTGTCATGCTTCTGAGTCCGCAGGTGATTATCTTCGGTGGGGCGTGATGCGTCAGGAGCATCTCTTCCCGTTGATACGAAAGCAAGGTCAAAAAGAATATGAACAGTTACATCCGTACAAAGGAGATGGAGGATCTGGATCGTTATATGTCCCGCAAGTCTGAATGACAATCAGGGCATTATGGGTTGCCTGAAGCTTACCATGGATGCGGAGAAAAGAGCCCGCTGCATGACGAGGATCTCTCTCGGTTTCCAACCGTACTGGAGACAAGCGTCTGATTTTGCGCCCGTGGAAAGACGATGAAGCGGATGCACAGGCTTTTTCGTTATGCTTCGATCGGAAATCGGACCGAATGCGGGGTGGCTTGCATGAGTCTGTGATTTATTCGAAATATGATTCGGACCATTTTGAGACAGCATTTTGCCATCACAAGGAAGGAGGAGACAATGAAGCCATCGGCTCCATCGAAAGCAATCATGAGGCCAGGTGGAGACAGGAAGAAAAAGAGACGGAAGCAGAACTAGGATGCTGGATTGCAAGACCTATCAGAACCAAGGGACTGACGACGGAGGCGGTGCAGGAAATGCTGCGGTACGCCTTCTGTGACAGACAAAGGGAGGGCGTCTGGTGCTGCTATTATGACGGGAACCTGCGATCCCGCCATGTCATGGATAAGACGGGATTTACGACCACACAGACTTTCACAGTTTAATCCATGATGGACAAATATTTTGTGGAACATTTCATGTATCTTCCGGCGAAGAGTATTTTAATTATATCAGGAAAATGCTATGATTTCTTTAGTGTTGAAAGCATTTTGCGCTTCACATAAAAATGTGACTTTTGTTCCAGACAGGAGGTGCAAAATGCTGAAGAAGGAGAGAGTCGTAGTTTATGGAAGCCGTGGTCTTTGCATGCTGAAGGACATTGCCATCCCGCCGATTTCTTTCCGCCGGTGAAAGCTCTAGTATCAGTTATCCTCTGCATCCGATAAGAGTGCTGTGCTCTCTATGTGCCGGTCGTGGCGGCAAAAGACAAGATGCGTGATGTGATCAGTGAAGGAAAAGCCAAGGAGCTGATGGATCATCTGGAAGAAATGGACAGCCTGTCTGTTCGACCGGCAAGAGAAGGCAGAGCGGAGATTGCGGAAGTAGTAAGAAAATGATGCCAAATGCTTGCTGGTGAAGGGACTCTATAGCTCCGCATCAGCGCACCCAAAACAACGAAGCTGGCTTCCATGAATGAGACGTTATCTCTCTCTTTCAGAAGTTATTATATCCGGAACTTGCTTTTGCGCTGAAGACGGAAGTGGACAAGGTGAAGAAGATGGTGACCGGTACATTAAACCGGGTACTGCAGGAAGCGTCTTAAGCACCGCATAAGTTCCATTCCGGGACGGCGTTTCAAACCACAGTGTTCCTTCCATCTCAGGATCGCCGGACCGGAACCCCATAGTCAAAGCCTTGTCATGCGCTATATCTTTGACAGTTGAAAACCAATAAACCCTCTGCGAAGTCCTTGTCTATACGGCTTGCGGAGGGTTTTTCTCTCGTTTTCCTTTGTGGTATTTGATCTGTTTTTGACAGGAATCCAGAAAATCGCTTGTTCCGGTGATTAGGGTTATCATTCTGGGAATGGAAGAATTGGTATGATACTAAGGATAGGGTGGAGAGAGAGATTATATGTCAAACTACAAAACAGTGGTGACGTGAATAAAATATAATGCTCAAACATGAAATAAACTTCAGTTCGAAAAGAAACACTGCTGAAGTATTGTGGGATTTAGCATTGATGCAAAACTGCGCGATCATCACTTATATAAGAATTGTTTCTATGATGATTGTATTTACAGTATTCTGAGTGGATAGAATCAAACTGGAGGAAAAGTGTAGATGGTGTCAAGTACTCTTCGCAATAACCATCCTACTGTCAGGAAGCCTTGGGTTCAAAGGAATCCTTGCTAAATTCCCTACGCTGCCAAAAAACTGAATGGTTGGAAATCTATCTCCTCTTTGTTGACAACAGTGGTGGTTGGTGCTCTTCCTCCACTGTAATCTCGTGCGTTCCGTGGTAGAATGGATTATAATTGCTAAAGGAAATGGAGACGCGGAACGTGAAGGAAGAAACGATACCGACGAAGAAGCTTTACGATGAGGACGCCTATTGCCGGGAGTTCAGGGCAAGGTGCTTTCCTGCAAGCGACTTTCGGATGGAAGTCAGAACCTGATTTTGGATCAGTCTGCCTTTTTTCCGGATGCAGGAGGACAGTCCTGTGATACGGGATGGGTCTGGCAGGAGGGGGCGTCCCCACTTCGGGTGTCTCAGGTGCGTCTGCAGGACGGCATCCTCATCCATACGTTGTGAGCAGGCTGATCCAGGTATGCAGGAGAGAGGCTGCACCAGGCACGAGGAGAGAGTTGCAGCCCGGGCATGAGGGAGCATGTTGCATCTTGGCACGAAGCAGGCTGCACCTGGGCACGAGGACAGAGTGGCACTAGGAAGTGAGGAGCAGGTTGCACCTGGGCATGAGGGACAGGTGTTCAGGCGGGTACAGAGTCTTTGCAAACTGGACTTTGAGGTTCGCTATGACAAGATGCGGCAACATACGGGTGGTTATATTTTTCCGGTCTGGTGAATCGCCGCTATGGTTATCATAACGTCGGTTTTCATCTGGGGAGACGATGAGGTCTCATGGACTTTGACAGGAGGCTGGAAGAGGAACAGATTAGAGAGCTGGAGGAAGTTGCCAATCGGATCATCAGACAGAATCTGCTCGTGACCGCCTCTTTTCCGTCTGCGGAGGAACAGAAGCAGCTCACCTGGCGCAGCAAAAAGGAAATTGATTCCGAAAGCCTCAGGCTCGTCACGATCCCCGGCGTTGATGTATGCGCCTGCTGTGCGCCCCGTCAAAAAGGACGAGTGAATCTGCTCAAGGTAAGTCCTTTCAGAATTACAGAAGGACCGGGTCTTCCTTTGCTGCGGCAGAAAAAGCTATCACCTTTTTCAAAAAGAGCATGGGATGGTACGTGCGCGCGCGAGATGCACCACTTCTTATGAGAACCTGCCGGATCGCTTTCATCAGATGCAGCAGGAGATCTGGCAGTGGAAGCTTCGTGCGTCTAAGCAGATGGAGGAACTGCTGTCCTACCGGATTCAGGAACTTCCGGAACGAGGAGAGAGCCTCGTACTCTTCCTAAGGAGGAGGAGGAGAGAAGTCTTCTTAGAAAAGGCGGCGAATCAGCTCATGCAGAAGGGCGCTGTTCTTTGTGCAGTTTTTCTCCAGAAAAGGCGGAGGAGGTTTTCTTTTGTCATCACGCTCTCCGCAGAACAAAGCAAATGAATGTCTGCAAAAGATGAAGGAGGCTTTTGCCGTTCGCGGCAGAGATCCCTGAAATGGTGCAGGGAGCGTGCAGATACGACAGCGCAGAGTTGGAAGTTTTTCGGAGTTCAGAGGATAAGAACAGGGGACCCGCACGGACATTTTTCCGACTTCAGAGGATAAGACGGGGTTCATCAGAAACCTGCTGACGAAGGCAAGCAGCATAGGTAAGAAAGAGCGAAATCGGCGCAGATAAGGGAGGCGCTCAGCGCATTCATGAGAGTAGGAACAGGTTATGATGTACACAGGCTGGTGAAGGCAGAAAATGTATCGTCGGCGGTGGAGATTCCGTATGAAAGGGACTGCTGGGACATTCGGATGCGGATGTGCTGGCATGCCGTGATCGGATGCCCTGCTGAGCTGCCGCGCTGGGCGTGTTGGAACATTTTTCGGATCAGGATCCAAAAGTGGGAGGAGCAGTTCCTGCAAACTCCCTTGCTCAGGTCGGAAAAATGTTGCTGGAGAGAGGGCTCTTGATCGATAATATTGATGCGACGATTATCGCGCGGGCGCCGAAGATGCGCCCTACATCGAGCAGATGCGCAAAATCTTGCAAAGGCGCTGGACCTTGAGGGTGAATCAGATCAATGTGAGGCGACCACGGAAGAAGTGCGGTTTTACCGGAAAAAGGCGAGGCATTGCCGCACGGGCGGTCTGCCTCCTCACTTCACACAGGACGCTTTTCGAGAAATGTGACTTATCAAGACGGAGAAGACACCGGCTGCGGAAGGAGGCAGGGGAGGATGCGAGTTGCTGCAAGAAAAGTGCAGGGGTGACGTGACGCCTTCTGCCCGGGCAGGAGGTCCGTCCACCGGAGAGGAAGAGTTCGTTTCGCACCGGAGGAAGAGCTCGGAAGACAGAGCCGGAGGAAGAGCCTATAAGACCGCACCGGAGAGGAAGAGCTCGGAAGACAGAGCCGGAGGAAAGAGCCTATAAGACCGCACCGGAGAGCAGGACAAAGGAAGCAAACAGATTGCATGAAGGAGAGGGAGGAGAAAACCGATGATTCAGATTTTTAATACCATGTCACGGGAGATCGAGATTTTGTGCCGATTGAGGAGGTGCGCATGTATGTCTGCGGACCGACCGTATACTAACCATGATTCATATTGAAACGCCAGACCGATGATGTGCACGGTACGCCGACTATTTTATGTATAGCGGGTATGAAGTCAACTATGTTTTCAATTTCACGGATGTCGATGACAAAATCATCAAGGCTGTAACGAGGAAAATGTGGACGCTTCGGTGATTTCCATGAGATATATTGAAGAATGCAAAAAGATATGAGGCGATGAATATACCTGCCACCAAATATCCGTTGGCGACAGAAGAAATCGGCGGCATGATTGCCATGATTGAAGAACAGATTTGCAGAGCGGACACGCCTGTGGCAAAAGACAGTACGGTTTATTTCAGAACCAAGTTTCGAGGGGACTGCAGCAGCTGTCGCACAGAATCTGGACGATCTTAGAAGCGAGACAGCGCCTGAAGGTTTCCGGAGAGAGCAGAAGGAGGATCCGCTGGATTTGTTACTCTGGAAGCCCAAGAGGAGGAACCCTTCTGGAAGTCTCCCTAGTGTGACGGTCGTCCGGGCTGGCATATCGAGATGCTCCGTCAGAGCAAGCGGTATCTGGGAGAGAGAGATTCGGCATTCATGGCGGCAGAGAGATCTAGTCTTTCCGCATCATGAGAATGAAGTTCGCATGATCCGAGAGCTGCAGCCATATCTTTTGCCAGATACTGGATGCACAATGCTACCTTCTTAAACATCGATAATCGGAAAATGTCCAGAGTCTTTTAGGTAACTTTTTACCGTCGAGACATTCTGCAAAAATATGACCCACGCAGGTGCTGCGTCTCATGTTGTCGGCACGTACAGAAGTCCCTCAATTTCTCCGGACAAGTTGATGGAGGTGCAAAGGCGTCCTATGCACAGTGGTGAACTGCGTCTCCAATCTAAAGTTTGCGCTGGAAAAAGAGGACAGACAGGAAGAGCTCTTTGAGGAAGAGAGGCTTGGCAGAGGCAAGGCAGGGAGTATGAACAAGCTTATCGCATGAGTGATGGATGACGACTTCAATGCAGCAGATGCGATTTCTGTTGTATTCGAGTTGGTGAGGCTTGCCAATACGACGGTAAACGAGGAATTCCTCAAGGCGTATATCCGTCTGCTGAAGGAGGAGATCGTGAAAGCTTTGCGATGTTCTGGGGCTGATTGCGGAAGAAAAGACGGAAAAAGCGCAGCTGGAAATCGGTGAAGAGATTGAAAAAGATTGCAGAAGACAAAAGCCAAGAAGGAAAAGAAACTTTATCTGGCAGACGCCATTCGGGAAGACTGCTGTCTAAAGGGGTGTGCTGGAAAGATACGAGAGGGCGTCAAGTGGACCGTGAAAGTTGACGCTTCGAAAGGAGGCGTTGATACCAGAAGGGCTGGCTGGCGGATTCAGGAGACCTTTTCGGCTTCCGGAAAAGAATTATGATGCGTATTCGCCGTTAACCTTTGCCTTTGTCGGCGATGTGGTCTCTGAGCTGATTGTCGCACCAAGGTGGCAGAAAAGCCAATCGCTCGGTAAAACAACTGAACAAAAGAAGGTAGGAATTGGTGAATACAGCTGCCCAGGCAGAGACAGATCGAAAGATTTTTCCCGCTTTCTGAATAAGAAGGAGAAAGAGATTTATAAAGGGAAGAAATACCAGAACAGCAAGCCCGGCAAAAGAACAGAAACCTGTCGGATTATCATAAGGCGACGAGGGTTCGAAGCACTCTGCGTTATCTGTATCTGACGGGAGAGATGGAAGACACTCTTCCTGCTTGCAGGAAAGGTTTAAAGACTTCTTACCTGTGAGGGGAAGGAGGTTCTCCAGTTTCCCGCTACAGGGGGCTACTGGGAAGTGCCCAGGCGCAGAGAGATCTGCGCGGCAGAGGGAGAATAGAAAGAAGGATCATTGGGGATGTCATGTCCGTTTCCGATGGGTGAGAATACCGGACCGGCGAGGGTGGTGGTAGAGGCGCTGAAGAGGTTTCTTTTTGAGATCGAAAGGGGAAAGGATTTACGCGCTGATTGTCAGGGCCTTCCGGCGCCCGGAAAAACGACCCTCTTAAAGTCTCCTCGGCGGGATGGACATCGCCACCTGCGGGGAGATTTTGTGGACGGCAAGAGATCAGTGCGTTTAACGAGAGGCAACTGACGGATTACAGACGCTTTGACATCGCGCCGTCTTTTCAGTTCTATAACCTGATTCGAACCTGACGGCAAGGAAAACGTGGAACTGGCGGCACAGATCTGCCAAAAGAGCGCATGGAGGCGGAAGAGGCGCTTGCCGGCGTTGGATTAGGAAAGATGGATCACGTCCGGCGCAGCTGTCGGAGGCAGCAGCGAAGGTGGCGTTGCCCAGGCGCTGGCGAAGAAAGCCGAAAACTCCTGCTCTGCGACGGTAGGCCGACCGGCGACTGGACGATCAACCGGACGCCGAGTGCTGACCTTGCACAACACTTTCGTGAAGGAGAGTGGGATGAGTGTGGTGGTCATTACCCATATGCGGCTCTTTGAGTTCCGATGGCGGATCGTAGTGTGATTCGTGTAAGAGACAGGAAGGGTGGCAAAGTGTGAGCGATAACGAAACTCCGAAGGCAGTGAAGAGATCCAATGGTGAAAAAGGATCAAGGCGGTAAAAAGAGATCAATGGTGAAAAGGTAATCGAAAGCGGTAAAGGATCAATGGTGAAAAGGTAATCGAGAGCGGTGAAAGAGATTCAATGGTGATCTTCCAATATACAGAGGTGGAACTTCATCCAGGATTCATGCAGCAGCGGAAGCGGTTTTCTCCTCTTCCTGCTGGTGATGATCACATGGGTTTCTCCGGGCTCTCAGTCACCGCACCGAGACATGGAAGCATACGGCGGCGCTCTATTTCAGGACAAAAACCCTGATGGATGTACAGCTGCTTTCACCATCAGCTGGAAAAGGATGCATAAAAGGCTTTTGCAATCGAGGTTCTGTGGATGCAGAAGGGGATACCGCTGTGATTTAGTGGCAGAGGGCAGACAGTATCCCTCTATTCTTTGCCGGATCAAATTGACAAATCTGTGGCTGAAGGAGGGAGCTCGAATCGAAGAGCAAAGAGGCGGAATGTGTGGTGGAGCAGAGAATCACTTACGGACGGGAAATACAAAGATCAGGGATTCCATCCCCTTTGCAGAACAAAAACGGAAGGATCTGCTAGGCACCTGACCACCGGATCTGCGGGGTGGTAGCAAGTCCCGATCTTTCTGACAGACAACCACGGCACAGCAGCGTCGGAGAGTGGCACGGTGGAGGCCTGTGTCTGATCTGCGAAGAAGGAATTTTCGCAGGATGCCTTTTCCTGTGTGGTGGCGACCTTTCGGACAAAGCACTCGACGCACACGAGGCCTACGACAAGGAGCAAAAAGCATTGACTCCCTGAAGGAGAGACAGAAGACACTTGCACAGCATGAGGAGCAGCTGCAAAGAGATCGACCAGAAGGTGCGGAAGGTGCAGAGCACCGTTTCTTCAATGCCGCAGGTGGAGAAGCAGATTTCCAGCAGCTGGAGCAGGAGATGCAAAAGCAGTCGCTCCCGGAGAGGAGAGAGAGGATTGAGAGACCGGGCACATCTGACTTGGAAGAGATAAGAACGCAGGATACACATGCTCTTTCTGCTTCGGATGCCGAATCGGATAAGCTGCGCTGGGGATGTCTTTCCGGTCATTTTCTATCTGGTAGCGACCCTCTCTCCTGTTTGACCAGCCTAACACGCATGGTGGAAGAGGAAAGAACGAAGTAATCGGCGTCTGGAAAGGCCATGGGATATTCTGACCTCTCGTAGAAAACATACCTGTCCTATGCCTACATGCCTCACTTTTGGGAGGACGGCACGAGACATGTTGGGGATCGACGCTGGTTCCGATGATCTGTATGTCAGCCTGGACTTCTATCTCGATCTGCCTTCACTGAAACTGGTGCCGACTCCTTTCATCTGGTTCTATTCTCTCGGCACGGCAATCTTTCTCCTGGTGGGCACAGCTGCTCTCATCTGTGGAAGCGGATTGAGGAAACAGCCGGCAGAGCTCATGGAGACCAAGGGCACCGAAGGCGGGAGCGCACATTCTTCTGGAGGAGGATGCCTTTCTGGAGAAAGCTTCGTTTCCTGACCAAGGTCATGTTCCGCAATCTGTTTCTATATGAATCCGCTTTCTGATGACGACACTCGGCGTGCTGGGGTGTGTACAGCGCTTCTGGTGAAGCAGGGGCTGGCGGGCTCTACGATGCGATTTAATCCGTGATGTCGAAGCGGTTTGATGAGATCGTTCGTTATCAGGCGGTGTTAAAGATGGACGAAGGCCTATAAGCATGGAAACGGTACGACAGCACTGCTTGCAAAATCACCAAAACCCCTGGTGTAGCACACTTTACTAGCAGACTTCATACACGGACTGGCTGCAAAGGTCTATGCAAGAAGGTGTCGGCGCTTCGATCCGTTAAGGATGTTTCTCTCTACGTGGTAGAAGACCCGGACCAGTTTGCGCATGATACCCTGCACAACGGGAGGGGAAAGAGTGGACAGAATGAACTGAAGAAAACAAAGGTGCTGATTACCAGAAAGATGGCGGATCTTCTGCATGTAGAGCGCAAGATCCGCCTTCAGATACAGGGAGGGCGAAGACATAAGGGAAGAGGAAAAACAGGACAGAAGGAAGAAGCCATCGGTTCGTGTGGCGTGTAAGTATTTAACCATTATGTCTTTATGAGTCGGAAGAGTACCGGTCCCTGATGGAAGAGCAAAAGCAGCGAAATCAATGCCGTTTTGCTCAAATACCGGAGGGACTCTCACAGGCGGAACAGTTGAAGGATTCAGGAAAGGTGGCGACCGCTGGAGGTTTCTTCCTATGAACGATTGGAATCTACCGGCAGCAGATTGAAAAATTCACGCTTAATGGGGTAAACGCCGCAGTCATGATAGTCATTGTGGCAGCAGGAGCCTGGCGATGGTATGGTGCTGTTTAATCGACGAAACCTGAACATTTCCGAGGCGCACCAGAGGCTTGCCACCGCTTCGTGCTGGGCTTTCATTGGAAAACCTCGTCTTATGTGACCAGAAGGATCTTCGCGGTGACGGGCATCGCCAGCGGGCTTGCTGCGAGCGGTGGATGCTGATCTGGCTCCTTGAAAACGGTGGGGAAGCCGGACAATGTCTCATGTTCGTGAATACCTCCCTGAGAAGCTATCTCATTGCTACAGCTCTCACCTTTTTGTCTCTCTCCTTGTGAACCGGATAATTGTACAAAAATGATTCGAAAAAATGGATATGGTGACCTCTTTAAAGGCAGTGGGAATGAGTCAGAACAGAACTCTTATAAAGTTCCTTACGCGATCGGAAGAAGAGGACGGGAAGTGTGTTAAGAATCCTGAGGAAGAAGCTGCATCTCTCCCGGGAGAGATTTCGCATCTAAAAGGGCGAGGAGGACGGGATTCTGCTTAATGCAGAAGAAAAGGCAGAGTCCACGATGGCGCATCCGGTGCAGAGAGGCGATGTGGTGGAAGTCCATCTGCATGTGAAAGGAAGGAGAGGAAAGATTCTTAACGCAAAGGAGAGCTTTCTCTTGTTTATGAAGATAGAAGATTTTGTCTGTCCTGACAAGCCCGCCGGGATAGTGTCTCATCCGTCTCATGGGCATTCTTAGATTCTCTTGCCAATTATCTGGCGGGACATTTTCGAAGAGAGGAGGGCGAACACCATAAAATCCAGGTGGTTAGCAGATTGGACAAGAGACCTCAGTCGATTCTGTTGCCAAATCTCAAATTTGCGCAAGACACCTCTTTGAGCAGGCGCAAGTTGAACAGAAAAATATCGCCTTTGTGCCGGCTTTTGCAGAAAAAGGATGTTGACAAAATCCGCAGGTTCAGGAAGGAAAACTGCTTCAGGAGTGCATCCGGAGGAGCGCCTGCACCCATTACTTAGTGGAAGAGCGAAGGGCTACATACCTCATTGCAAAATCTTATTTTAGAAACAGGAAGAACCCACCAGATCCGCACTCCACACTGGCGCAGATCAGCCACCCCTTGCTGAGCACCTCCTGCCGTCTTATCAGGGCAGATGGAAACAGGCGGCCTGCCATGCGGCTCTCATCACCATGCCGCATCCTTTTTCGGGAAGCCGCTGCGCTTTGAAGCGCCACTTCCGAGCAGAAAAGAACTTCTGTAAAAACATGCGCCGCGGCTGCCGCAGGAAGATCGTTCCCTCTTGAAGGAGAGATGGCCGACTCAAGCGGGGAGCGATAGAGCCTGATTCACTTCGGTTTGCGGTAGTAGAAACACTATGATACGATATAAAACCGCTTTTTGAGGTTGATAGGAGGAACGTGAAGACAATTGATCACATTCTCATTCACTGATCCGATGGAACCTTTTCCCCGTCAGAACGATGGCCTATGCGTGAAGAAGAATTGAGCCATTGCACTGACGGATCATGATGACTGACAACGAGCCTGAACGAGGGCAGCAGCGGACTGGAGTGGGCGTTATGCGCCCTGAATGGGCTGGTCCCAGCATCAAATTTTTCACCATCTTCAGTTCGCGAAGATCATGATATTCATGTGGTTGGTCTGTTCATCAATTATCATCTGGGCCTTTCAACGGGTTCTCAGGCATTTATTGAATCGTATCACTTGAAATCACAAGGGATGTGTGAAAAGCTGACAGGCGGGGATGCCGGTCACTTATGAACAGCTGATGAGGGAATTTCAGGACGGCGATTACGCGCGCCCATTACGGAAGAATATCTCTTCAACCACGGATGAAAGGCATCAAAGGGCTTTGAGAAATATATCCGGAGGCTGTCCTGCTATGTGCTGCCAGAAAAGGTCCTCCGTGGATGCGGTTCAGATGAGTCAGGGGAGGCGGAAGGCGTTCGGTTCTGGCGCATCCATGCTGTACAAATCTGCGGATGCGGATTTAAAGGTGCTCCTGAGAACGATGAAGGGCAGGCCTCTCATCGGCATCGAGGCGATTTATCCGACGCATGTTCCGCGGACAGTTGTCTACCTCTTTTCAGGATCCCGTCACAGATCGGCGCAAGAATTTTTCATTTTTGTCAAACATCTGTTTCTGCAATTTTACAAGAGACCGGACTTATAGCTTATAATTACCGCTGCAGAACACCAGGCGTCTGTGCCGCGTGGTTTCATGCCACTTCCGTTGCGTGGACACTGTTCCGAGAAGGATGGAAGACAACTGCGCTTTTCGACCTCTCTTTATTTTTTGACAGCTTTCTTCCAAAGGGTGGACCGCATATTGAATTTCGCAATGTGTAAGGTTGGCTCTTTTCTATGTTCCAAAGGGTAGGTATCTCCAGGCAGAACTTATCATAAAGAAGTGATCGGGGAAACTCGACCGTGGATTCCGTAAGTCGGCGTTGCATGCGTATGGCCCGTGGACGTGGCAAATGCAGAAAAACGAGGAATGGCAAATGGCAAATGGGTTGCAGGTTCAATGAGGAAATGCCAATATGTTGCTTCTCGGCGGTAAGGCGCAAACCTTGCGGAAATGACCAACATCGGTCTCCCCGGTGCCTTCAGGGCTTCACCATCACGACGGAAGCCTGCACAGTATTACGAAGATGGCCGTCAGTATCAATGTGATGACTGGGCGGGACAGGCGATGGACGGTGAAGAAGATGGAAGAGGAGAACGGCAAGTTCAAGATCTCAAGAATCCGCTTGGTTTCCGTTCGTTCTGGTGCACGCGCTTCCATGCCCGAAGGATGGATACCATTTGAATCTGGCTTGAACGACGAAGTGGTTGCAGCGATGATTCAGGGAAATCCGATCCAAATTCGATGTTTGTGTATGACTCCTTTACCGTAGATTCATCTAGATGTTCTCGGATGTTGTCATGGAAGTCGGCAAGAAATATTTTGAACAGCTGATTGACAAGATGAAGGCGGAGAAGGGCGTTCACTACGACATCGACCTGGGATGCCAAGGATCTGGAAGAAGCTATCAATGAAGGCGGAATATAAGAAACAGCTGGGACAGACTCTTCGGATCCGGTCGAGCAGCTGGAAGTGAAGCCATTGTGCTGTTTTCCGTTCCTGGGACAACCCGAGCAAATGTTCATCGTAGAGACAATGACATCCCTTATTCCTGGGAACAGCCGTCAATGTCATGCCGATGGTCTTCGGTAACCTGAATGAGAATTCCGGAACCGGTGTGGCATTCACCAGAGATCCCAACCGGTGAGAAGAAGCTGATGGGCGAATTCTGACCAATGCGCAGGGCGAAGACGTGGTGTCCGTGTCAGAACCCCGATGCCGATTGTAGAGATGGAGCAGAAGTTCCTCAGGCTGGCAAGGACTTCCTGAATGTCTGCAAGACGCTGGAAGATCATTATCATGACATGGTGATATGGAATTTACCGTCGAATGGCAAGCTGTACATGTTGCAGAACGGCAAGAGAACCGTCTGCGGCCTGGAAGATCGCCCGCGATCCGTGACGAGGGAATGAAGACGGAGCAGGAAGCGGTTGGCATGATCGATCCCAGAAAACCTGATACCCTTCTGCATCCGCAGTTCGATCCGGCAGCTTTCAAAGGCGGCTACAATCCACTGCGCAGTGGACTGGGTGCTTCCCGGCGCTGTTGTGCAAGGTGGTATTCACGGCAGTTACGCGGTGAATGGGCTGCCAAGGGAGAGAAGGTCGTTCTGGTCAATCTGGAGACCTCCGAAGACATCACCGGCATGAAGAGCGCACAGGGAACTTGACCGTTCGTGGCGGTAAGACCAGCCGGCTGTGGTTGCCTGCGAATGGGTGAGTGTGTCCGGTTGCGGGTGATATCGCGATGGACGAAGAGCATAAGAAGTTTACTCTTGGCGGCAAGGAGTTCCAGTGAAGGTGACTTTATCTCCATCGACGGAACGACCGGTAATATCTATGACGGACAGATTGTTAATCAGTAGAAGCCAAGATTGCAGGAGAATTCTCCCGTATCAGCGGGCTGGGTGATGTTATCAGATGAAGGTTCGTACCAATGCGGATATTACCCGACGATGCCAAGAAGGCAAAGAGAGCCTGGCGCAGGGAATCGGCCTTGCCGTACGGAGCACATGTTCTTTAATGAGGATGAATCGCTGCCTGCCAGAAATGATCTGTCTGATACCCTGAATAGGGAGAGGCGGTTCTTGGTGAAGATTCAGTTTTATCAGCAGGCTGACTTCATGAACCGTTGAGGCGATGGAAGGAGATCCGGTTACCATTCGTTTCGGATCCGCCGCTTCATGAATTCGTACCCAAGACCGAGGAAGATCGAGAAAGTTGCCAAGGCGTGCAAGACCGTTCAGCAGATCAAAGACATCATTGCAGACTGCGGAATTCAATCCCATGATGTAAGACCGTGCTGTCTGGCGGTTACCTTCCGAAACGGGCTGTATGCAGACCAGAGCCGTCATCGGCGCTGCAATCGAAGTCAAGAAGGATCATCCGGACTGGAAATGTGGACCCGGAGATTGAAGTACCGCTTACCGGTTCTGAGTAACAATTGTTCAGAAGAAGGTCAGAAGACGCAGATGAAGAAATTAAAAGGCAAAGGCAGACATTTCCTATAAGGTCGGAAACGAGATTGAGATCCCGAGAGCCTGCCTGATTGCAGATAAGCTGGCGAATAGCGGAGTTCTACTGCTTCGAAATTTTAAACGATCTGACCCAGATGACCTTGGATTCTCGTGACGATGCAGGCAAGTTTTAACTTCCTACTTCATGACGAGAAGATTCTGAATCCGATCCGTTTATGAAGTTGATACCGAAGGCGTCGGTGCGTTGATGGAGATGGTCGAGAAGGGACGTAAGACTCCGTCCGGATCTCTTAGTCGGTATCTGCGGCGAGCACGGCGGCGATCCGTCTTCTGTGGAATTTGCACACAAGATCGGTTTGACCATGTTTCTGCAGTC